>ERZ772875.3-NODE-3-length-268802-cov-12.695625_pt1 | contig 268802 bp, 299 predicted proteins | sample MGYA00580585_ERZ772875 | MGnify/ENA primary metagenome ERZ772875 (study PRJEB29015, sample SAMEA2737736) | human gut metagenome | biome: human gut; feature: human-associated habitat; material: faeces | place: China | collected 2012 ... | reverse complement strand
TGAAGTAATTGCATTTGTTTTTGATACAGCTAAATCACAGGATTTAGCCGACACCAAATTATGAATTGCTTCCGGCTCATTATCCTGCAATGGTCCTTCGCTCTCTAACTTTCTTGCAAGTTTGAAGCAAGCAATAGCTGTCTTTAAACTGCATTTGAGCAATTTAGCCAATTTGCCAATAATTGTATGTGAATCTGTACCATGAGATTTCTGCACTGGAATATTTTCCTGAGCAAGTAATCTCTCCTGATCATACCAATCCGGAGTAGTTCCTTCTGGCTCTGCAACTTTTGGTTTTTCAAGATGCACATAAACATTACTAAGTGGCTCAGATTTACTAAGCTGATTAGTGATTTTTGCATTTCTTGTTACCTTGAGATCTTTGGATGCAATTGGTTTACTTCCATCAGTGCTAAGAGCAATACTCGCTGGTATAACATCAGCAACGCTCTTATACCCAATAGGTGTTACATTATCTGAAGTTGCACGTTCTAATGTTCTTGCTACCTTTGCTGACTTAATGCAGGCATTAGCTGTTTTCAAATCGCAGCCAAGAATACTTGCTATCTTTGGCATACTAATGCCACTACAGAAAAGCTCTAATGCATCTCTCTGTCGCCCTGAAAAGAAATCTTTGTTAGGATCAAACCCTGTGGCAGCAACTCTCTCCTGAAATCGTTTAATCTCATCCGTATCAGGTTTTGCATTTGACATTTTAGTAAAGCATCCCTTACACAGCTCTCCAGCCATATCTTTCTCGACTAACTTCCCACAGCATTTACATTTTCTCTCAGCATGCTCTTTCCAGTATTCACGCCATTCATCATTTGTAGCCCACATAATATTTGCTGGATCTAAACCATGTGAAGCATCCTTTATAAAAGCAAGAGGCTTTTGCTCGCCATTTGGAACAAAAGCCTCTGCATATGCCTGAGTTAAACTGTAATACTTCTTTTCAGCACTGTTGTAAAATTTCCCATGCCCCTTTTTATCAGCCTTCACTGTTACCTCTCTAAAACCGTTCTTCCCAGCCTTAAAAACTTTTGCATCAGGCGTAATATAAACACCTGGCAAACTACACTGTCGTGCGTCCTTTGGCAATTCCGTAATCATAATAATCCTCCTTAAACTCAAAAAGAGGACAAAGCTATTGCACTCTGTCCTCTTGACTTAATTTCATATAAATTTAATATATTCATGCTTTTGGTTCTGAATTTACTGTAATTGTAGTAAAGATTAACAATCTGTAGGCTATAACTGCTTAAAGAACAGACATACTATCATTTCTAAATTCGACATAATCATTTTCTAAGTCTAAACAATTCAGATTTCTGTCATACCATTCACTCTCTTTAAGAGAGGAACATTCACTATATGCTGCTTTTACCTGACCCTCTGTAACCACCGGAGATTCATTGCTTCGATAAAGCTGCAATGCCGTTACTGCAAATATAAAACTGACTGTAATCATAAGAATCCCAAACGGTGCTAATACTACCGTAGGTATAAGAGCCAGTCCAACAATTAGCGTGACAACTGCACACACTATAAATATAATAACTTCAATACTCATATGTATCACCTTTCTGTAATAAAAAGAAGACGAAGCTTTTATACTCCGTCTTCTTTACAAGTTGTATTCATTTTGCAGATAAACTGGATGCTGGTAAGTATATTATCGATCTTTCCGGCATCCACATAATCTATGATTGCTGTAAATTGATCATCTATAACTGCAATGGCTTTGGATCGCGATTCAAACTTTCCTGCATTTGCATAAAAGCATCATCGATGCTTTTATAAATATCATGTGCACTATGTATAGTCTCAACCGTAGTTCTTACACCACTTCCATAGCAACTTCCAGTTTCCCAATTCGTAATAGTATCAGCCATGTTATTTAATTCAGCAGACTTATCAAATTTAAAAGTTGTAGTGTCGAGTAATTCTGCCAAATATCTAATATCATGTGTCTTTTTATAACTGATACCATACTCTGATAGAATAAATTTTAAAATAAATTCAATAGCCTGCTGTGTATCAAAACAGGCAGAATCTAAAAACGCATCATCACCAGTAGCATGCTGCAAAGAAAGAGATGCTTTCCAAATTGAAACCTTAGATCTATCATACAATGTGCTCATAAACAATTATCCCCTATTTAAATATTCATCTGTTATCATTGTAATTCCTCCAAAATATTACCTTGAACTAACTTAAAACTGCAATGGCTTTGGATTACTAGATTTACCATTATTCTCAGTCAAATATATTACAAGACGTTTTTCCAACTCCTTGTAAATTTCTAGAGCGTCAGCTAATTGTGAAATTGTTGCTGCAAAAGAATCTTTGTACCCAGCACTTGACTCCCAATCAGTCAGAGTACCAGCCATCATGCGAAGATCTTTATATTCAGGCCACCCAGCATTAATGTACACACCATACAGCTTTGAAATAGAGTGTTCATAAGGATAACGAAATCCCTTTAACTCAATAGAACATTTAAGCACTTTCTCAATAGCTTGCTGAATATGAAAGCAACAAATACCCAGATATGACTCATCATTCACTTTTTGCATATAAATGGCAGTATCATAGTCTTTTTTAGCTTTCTCTAATAAAAGGCACATTATGAAATCTCCTTAATAAGTGAACGCCTCCACCGGCAATAAGAAATCTGAATATCAGAAAGTGTTAAATCTGAATATGTGAAACATCACGTGTATCAGAAACATAAGTTTGCTTCACAGCCTCTAAAACTGAATCGAGAAATTTAGGCACTTCGCACAATGCTTTGGTTATTTTACGTGATTCCAAGCGATAATTCTTGATATATCTTGTCTTAGCTTCCCATTGCGTAAACATCTCACTATGATCGTCTACGTAATCAGTAACTCCTATATCAATATCATCATCTTTACATTTGAGAATTAGCTGTTCAATATCATGCGTTCGTGGATACTCTACACCGAAGCACTCCATACCATATTTAATCCCAAGCTCTACTGCCTGTTGTAGATGATAACCGATATAATTTAGATAAATTTCGTCACCTTTAGAGCTGTTAAAAATCATTTTAGCAACTTCTACATTTTGGTACGCTTTATCAAGTAGTGTTTCATCTTCCATCTTGATTCCTTTCTGCAACAACTACGCAATGTTTCTTTATTTCATTATACAATCTAGTATCAACGGTATAATTAGTCCATACATCAAACTCATATGGCAAATATTTTGTAATAAGATGATCAACACACTGATCCAAAGTAATATAGACATCCACATCACTCCCAGTATGACAACTAGTTGTTATAGAAGATCCAAAAATTTCAACTTTTAATACATGAGTCATGTCTAAATTGTCAAGCAAAGCTTTCACTTTCTTCTGTTGTATTGGATGTATCTTATCACAATTCAAAAACGGATCTGAAATAAAAACTTTCCACATAATCTCTCCAATTATAGCCTAACAGTGCAGTAACTATTGTGAAACTGTTCACTCCTATTTTAGCATATTGCAAATGAAAAGAAAACAATTTCGCTAAAGACAATGAATTAAATTAGCTGTCAGCCGTTAAACTGAACAACCTAAAATCTGCACGCGTTGCATCCTAGTGATGCCTCGCTAAATTTGGCATTGCAATGCCAAGATTTTTTGATAATGCATAGGCACACAGTACTGGGATTCGCTTGTTTCCATCTTCCCAGTCATTTACAGTGTCCAATGAAACCTGGCAAATACTGCTAATCTGCTCTGCTGTTCTCCCATATAACTTGCAAATCGCTAACAGATCTTTGCTAAGATGTGAGTAATCTGGTGCATACTCAATCCGTGTTGAAGTCATAGCATTTAAACCTCCTAGTTTTCTGGACAATGCGCTATGACTTAATTTCGCACTCATGATGCAAGCTGGAGAACAGCTCCAGCATCTGTTAAAATTAACAGCGGCTCATCACCATAAACATGTTCTGCTAATGGAACAGTTAACTGTGTCTTATTTTCATTAGACATAGTTAACTGAAGCGTGGTTTTATTACTTCTAACATGTATAATACTGCAATCTGAAAAATTATCTGAAACAATACCCTGTTCGCAGTAACCTTTAAGATTACGCAACCAGGCACTATCTGCTTTATGCAACGTCATAAAAATATTACTATCGTATTTAGAAAAAGCATCTAAAATCTCAAAATAATCATGAGATGATATCATCTCAAAAAGCAGATGTTCAAAAGCTAATCGCTGTATAAAGTATGGTCTATACCCTGAAGCAAGAATGCAACCAACTGTCAATAAAAGTGAACCAATTGACAAAAGGTAAGATGCTAAATAAGCATAAACTAATGTCATACTTTCGAACTGATTAAGCAATGGGCGTAATACACGCATTGTGCAGAATGAAACACATGTCAATACTAGCAGGATGCCAGAATCACCACGCAGAAAATTCTTATAATACTGAAAACATGTTTCTGATTTGAGTCGCTTAATATGCTCAATGTCCTTTGTAAAATCTCTTTTGTTTCTCTGATCAATAAATTTCATAACAATACCACCCTTTCTGTAATAAACAAATATAATGTTTTATAACAGGAAGGGTGGCCAACCAATGGTTTCAAGTTTCTTAGAATCGGAGTAACTTAGCAGCAATTGCATCGTACTCTTTCTTTGTTTTTGGATGTAAAACAAATGGTATCACAGAATCACAAGTATAAATAATTAATGCTGACTTCAGCATCTTATACTCTTGTAGTTTCTGTAGATTTATAATGTTCACTTGATTCTTTGTCCTAAAATAAATGGTGCTGAAAGAAATTCTTAAATTACACGAAATAATGTCAGAATTTTTAAAATCAGTATCTACTTTATTCAATGGAAAAGAACTGGAAATTAAGTAGCGAACTAAGCCTGTACTCGAACGAAAAATCTTTGGAAATAATTTATAAATACAAAAACAAAATACAAGAATACAAACAAGTGAAATAGTTAAAATAATAAATTGATCTGGCAATACATTTAAAAAAGTAGCATAAATCACATAAGCACAAAATGCTGTTAAGCCAAGTAATACAATTATAGTGACTATACACCAAATATTAATACCAAATACAAAATGTCTCCAAACATACATACTACGTATACTAAATGATCTTGTGTACTTAGCGTAAGGATCCCGCTTTGATTTCAACGCACACATAAATTTATGTGTGCGTTTGTATGAAGAGTCACCAATCGTAATAAGACTGATAACAAAATTAAAAATGACGAATAGAATTCCAGCACTTACAAATACAATAGTTGCAACATGAAGCCACTGTACCCTTGCTGAATTAACATAACAATACTGATAAATAGCATAAAAATAAATGCCCGCTAATACAAATAAAACTTCTGAAATATCAGCAAGTTTTGTAAGATAAAATTCTTTCTTCATATAACTCCTTTATGCAAGTTCCAAACCATCAGAAGTGTATTTCATTAACGAATAGCTTAATACTTCCTGGAATATCACCTGTGTATCATTTACTTCTTTTATCATATTAAGAAGGCTATTGCGTGCCTCCTCATATACTTTTCCATTTGATTTCTCATAAGCTTGCATCGGTAAAACTAAAATTTCGTGTATACTACTTGGTAAAATCCAATAATCACCGAAGCGTTTGTGTATATCATTCAAATAATCGTTGTCAAGCAACACGGCTGCGCCATCCATATTAGAATTATTTGTAACGACATATAGCTGAGCATCATCTGGTGTAATAGGACAATCTTTAGCATACTGAGCCAGAACATCCTTCATTGAAATAATCTGCCACTCTTGCTTTACTGAAACACGAGATTTCAAAGCTTTCCAATCTGGTAAGCCCCAGCTTTTAAGTAAAGAAGAGGATATCGCTACTGACAATGTCGCATCTTTCCTAGCAAGCTTATAGACAACTTGCATATTCATGTCAAATAAATTCTCTGAAATTGGTAGGCTAAACTCCTGTCTTCTGAGTCTGAATTGCAGGTTTTCTGGTATACCGTTTGAAAGATGTCCAATAATCTCATCAGCATCAAGGTTATCACTGTTGCCACTTTCCAATATCTGCTTTATCTTGTCAGCTGAAAGATTATCATGGTACCCTACTTGTAACTTAATTGTCGGTACCGGTTTTTTAGATTTTTTGGCATACTCTAAAGTTGCAACATCAAGAAAAATCATACCTTGATCAACTACCAAGCCTGCTTCTGTTAACTCCTTTGAATACATTTCAATTGTTTTGTACATTTTTAATTTATCCTCCATTCTGCCTTTATTGGCAAAAAAGAAAATAAAAGAAAAGAAATGCTTAGCTGTTACACTAAGCATTCCTGAAAATTAATGAGATCCACTAGAATCATAAGCATCCTTTGCAGAAGGTGCTTTTCCAGTTGATGGAGCATCTGAACCACCTGCAAAGTCATAAACAAGTACATCACCAGTATCAAGAGGAATCACTTCTCCTGTAGTGGTCATCTTTGAAGTAACACAGTTTTCATTGGAAAACTGATTACAACCTCCTTTTACATACTTTGTTTCCTTATCAGTCTTTATTGGATATCTCTGTTCGACACTGTATCTTAGCGTCTGATGTGTATCAGATGAAATTTCTGGATTAAAGTTTATGACCAGATGTCCACCTTTCAACCAACACTCCTCAGACCCCTCAAAACCATTTTTTATCTGGCTCTTTACAGTATCCCATGATTTTTGTGTAACATAAACATCGGAAGGCAAATAGTACTCACCATACCATGTCTGCACACTCTTTGCTACCTGATCCTTTGACAGTTCACTAGTCAATGTCTCATAATCTGTGCCAACATAAGCCTGTGGATTGTCCGAAACTGCCTGCAGAATATTATACATTTTTGAATTAAATTCAAACTTCTTATCTGACTCCAGAGACAAAGGCTGCCCAAGATGAGCCGACTGATGTGTATTACCATTAATTATACGCATTGCTGAAGTAAGATTTGTTTCCTCAAAAGTGTACTGTTTCTGCTTTTTCCCAACATTAGACGTATGTAATGTATCATTCGTAAAGTCACGAAGACTCTTGCTTACATCCCACTCATCATCAGCAAGGCACAGAGATTTTGTATTTAACTTATCCTGTTTACTGCCAACTTTAATAAGTGTTTGTCTGGTGTTATTAACAGTCTCGCTGTAGTACACATTAACTTGAGCACGAGTATTGATATTTGAGCTAAATGAACCATCCTGTTGCAAATACTCACCCTTATCATTTACAAAGTAAAAAGTAGGTTTAAACGAAACTTTATCTGTCAGATTGTAATAAGGTCCGACAGTCGTCATCTTGTAACGAATTTTATAACCCAAACCAAGAGTACCAACACTCTTTCCTGCAGGATTACTGGATCCAAACACAGGTGCAGTATACAAGGAACCCCAAGGTCCTAAAAATCCAAACTCATTAGAGACACCAGAATGATAAGCGTTTCCAGTTAATGTAGATAAGTATTTCTTTGAATCTTTATCATACTTTCTAAATACTGGCTGCCAAGCTGGATAATCCGTAACATCAGTAATCTGAAAACTAGAAATTCGACCAGTTACTGTGTCCGTCTCTTCCATCCAAGCAACATAATCACGCTCATTCTGAGCATTGTAACGTCCCTTATTACTGTCTGTGAGTTTGTCATCAACAAGTGCATCATTTGTGTACTCGTTCTCGAAAATACGTCCTGTATCATTTCCATTAAAACCAGGCTGGTTATTAGGTCGATCAGCTTTAGTTCTAGTGGAATCAGGATTTTTATCCGCATTAAGTGCAATAGATCTAAAGCGAATTGTTGCGCTCTCCATCTCAGTTGCCCAAGATGGTACGAAAAATGTTTGATTAATAGTGCCCTTAATATTACCATTATCATCAATCATCTCAAGACGAATCCAGGTATTAGCATAGTAATACCGGTCATCAGTATGCATATTTCCATCCTGCACTGTCTTTACAACCATTTGTACAGGGAATGGGAATTTTACCTGTGTGTATGGTATACCATACTTATCAAGTGCTAAATAACGCACATAATTCTGGTAACCGTAACCATCCATATCGGAAGCATTATCTTCTACGCTAATTGTCATCGTGTACTCTCGATCAAGCTGAATATTGTGTAAACTCTGCTCTTGTGAATGTTTAACTGACTGATCCCAGTCATAAATAGGATACAGAGGATCACCAGTGCTATTAGTACCTTTGTTGTTATAATCCAGATTTATTTGACTTCGATTGACTGTGGGTGTGTAAACCTCAACGTCATCGTCACCATCATCTGCAATCTTTGTCTTGATCATCTCCTGCGTGTAATACTTATTTGTAGGAATTACCTGTATCTGCTTGTAATAAGCAATTGAACAGGTTTCATGATGACCATTATTCGTGTATGATTCAACTGTAATACCATTTGGCGTTGTGTTCGCTGAATCAAATAATCCTGCGACTGTCTGCTCAGCTTCCGGTGGAAATGTTGGAATATCAACCATCTCTTGTAATCCAGATGAACCATCTGATAAAACAAATGTCTCACCACACCCATTGTAAAATGACACGGTATCATTCTTGACTTTAAATTTGCCAACAATTGACTCTGCATCTGTTTGAAAATTATCTAAATCTTGATCCGGAGATCCGCTATCTTCCCAGTCATTGTAAGTTCCGTAATTAACATACTGTCGCTTGACAGCTAAATCTGGCATACGATAAGCACCATCTCCTGTTTTGAAAAATCTAGCATTACTTTGGAAAGAACCCTCTACTCCATTTGGAAATAAAGTAATCAAATGGTTTTTACAAATATCATTTGAACCTTCTGCAGTAAATACATCGTTCTTCAAGGTTACTTTAACAGGATCCCAAACTTCAGCATCACCAAGTGTGTAATACACACTATGCCGTTCAACAATTAAATTCTGTGACTGCTGTACAACTTCAGATGTGTAATAATCAAAATCACACTCAACAGTCGTTGATGTACCGTAAGAGTATGTACCTAAATCAGTGAAATCATGGTAACCTTTTCCAGGCGGCCAACAAGATGGGTCATTACTCTCTACAATCTTCTGGCTTGACTTATGCTGTTTTACATACACAGCATAAACACGATAAGCATAATCAAGCATTTCTTTATTCCAGTAGCCTTTTGTCAAATACCTAGGTATTTGTGACACTGTTCTGACTTTGTCAGTTGTAGGTATTCCAGATTGTGCATCGAAAGCTGCGCTTCCTTTTGTACCAAAAACGCTGGCTATATAAGGATTTGTATATTTATCCTCATACTGTGTCTCATCAACACTGTCTTTCGATTCAATATCCTGATGCTCCCAGACAAAACCATTTGGCAATAACCAGTTCCAATAAATAGAAACTTCTGTTTCTGTTAATGGATCATCAGAACTTTTATCTTTTGTAGGGTTGTACTGTTCATTATGCCAATTGTTAAAAATATCATCGTACATACAGTAAACAACTAAAGAGTTATTTCCTCCAGGAGTTCTATCTGCATTATCAGCCTGAGTTTTGCTTCCAGTCTGCTTATAAACCATATCGCCTGTTTTCGTTAAATAGATCTCTGAGTTATTAGATCCACTTGAAGATCCAGGCACTGTAGTACGTGTCTTAGCGATCTGAGGTTTTTGATTATACTCATACGTGACTAAATAGTCTTTGTACAAGCTACCATACAAACCAGTGGCATAGTTCGGTCCTTCATCCCAACTCACATAATGTGGAAAACTTACAAATGCTCGTGTGGTTGAACTGTAATGTGTATAGTCATGCCCAGTATGATAACAACCATACTTTGTAGGATGACATGTATCATTTAAATACTCACTGACAGTCTCGCTTGTCAAAGTACGAATAGGCTGTCGCCAGCTCTTCACTAAATGGTACTTGCCATCCTGTGTGTGCACATACTGAACCTGTGTGAAATACTTCCCATCTGAATTATCAATAAAGATACAGATAATCACAGGCTGCGCCTTTATCTTAACTGAATAAGTACCCTCTTCCGCGGCGAGGTTTGTTCGGTCGGAATAAAACTTTTCAGCTGATGATACTGATTTAAATGAAGTCTTTCTAATATCCTCTGTTGTGTATGGCAAACAGTTTGCCTTACGTCCTGTACAAGCCATAATAGCAGCAACATACTTTGAACTATCATAAGTACCATGATAAGTAACACCTGGGCTAATCCAATGCTTTTCAACAGTTGACTCATCTAGTTGCCAATCATCATCATCCTTTACATATGTGTAAATGCGGACAGGAACAGTTGTCGTATAATATGCCTTGATAACCACATCACTACGCACTTCCGGAATAATAAAATGCGTCATGTTATAAGCATCTTTTTGCCAGTCAGACGTCCTTGCCTTAATCTGTCCAGGAGTTCCATACTTGGTGTAAACATAATTGCGCATATACGGAGCATACGTAACATAACTGCGGTTTGTACTCTTACTTTTGTGAATTACACCATTTGCCGGTGTGTGAGACCCCCAGATATCGGCGGCTGTAAACTGTGTCCACTCACTGTCATTATTTGTCGTGACAACAATACGATACAAGTAATTCTCACATGATTCCTTTAAAGACTGCTTACTAGAAGTCTTAATCACGTAAGGAATTGAAGCCGTTGACATGCCAGTATTTTTGTCTTTGATCTCTGTTAAATCTGACTTAGAAATCTGCTTTACAGGTTTTCGATCTTCAAACCGGGACTTGGCATGGCTGTCTATTTCTGCAGTGGACTCCTCTTTATCAGACGATTCTGGCACGACTGTACCATCTTTCTTAACATAAGCACCATTATTATCCGTCTTAACCGAATAGCTGACCCACGGTGCACCATCCTGAACGTCTCCTGCCAAAACTTCAGTACCTTTATATACTGATTTATCAGTTTTTTCAGAATGTTTGTACTCCAGATCCTTACTATCATCAACAGACGGATACTCTTTTGTCTCCTTGTTAAAGGATTCTGTTGTGTAGTAAGTTTCAAGTTTTACCGTATGGAATGATGAATCACCAATAGCAGCATAAAACCAGTCAACGTTAATCTTAGATGTTGTATCCTTGTCTTCATTACGAATACCCCAGTTCATGCTATTACACCAGTTAATAGCTTGATTTATTTCTCGATTCCATTTGGCAACTGTGACAACTTCATTCGTCTTAAAAGTTGTCACTGGAGTACATGCTCCATTCTTTGTAGATTTATACTTATTAAATCGTTTAACAGTAACTTTCTGATCATAGATTTTTGATGGCGGCGCTGAAATATTCTCACCATCTACTTTATCAGTTTGCGTAGTTTCTTTGTCCTTATCAGAAACAAAATAAGGAACATAATCACCGGAAGCACCTTTAGTTAATTCAATCATTGAAGAAGCTAAAACGATAGTATCACCACCACTAGCTTTATCAAGGACTTTAGTAACTCGGAAACCTACACACATAAATTTTTGTTTCTTTCCGGTCTTCTTGTTAGTCTTTATTAAGAACTTTCCATTCTTCTGACTGGCAGGATTCTTTATTGTGTACGACTTCTCACTAAATGGGCGATGCTCAGTTGTTTGATACTTTTTGCCTTTGCTATTGGTAAGTATCTCGCTTTGCGGTCCCCAAATATAATCTGCAGTTTTAACAGTTCTAACATAATCCTTGTCATTGCTTTTAACATTCTTCCGAACTTGGTATTTTATGTCACTCTTCCCGGTTTTCTGTTTTCCGATATTGTAGCATGTTGAATTAACTTTTACCTGAGGCAGCTTAAAGCGAACTAACTGGTTGTAATGAACATAATAATTATTGTAGTTTCTGTCAGACCATCCATAACTAAACCAGGATTTGCAGTCATAGTAATAACGACCGTCACTACGCTGGATAACCGGGCTAATATAAAACTCAACATAATCACGTTCTGGATGCTCTGACATTACATCGGCAAACCTTTGTCCAGTTACAGTATCCTCATCAATACAAAAGTAATGAAGCGTACCAATCATTCCGTTACCAACAGAATCTTTGCTTTTATCATCAAGATTCTTTTTAAAATGATAAAAGGTCTTCTTACCAGTGTTAGACACAGCCTTGCTGGTTTTTGATGTATTTACCTGATAACCAAAAATATAATCAGATCTTTGCTTTGCAGCCACATTTGATGTTGGTACATTTGGAATCGGTTTACCATTATAATATTGGTTGGAATTCCATGGCTTAGTATGCCAATACTCATACTCTGTGTGCCATCCCATCGTACCGGTTTTCTTTCTATCAATCTTGAAGTAAGCGATATACTGACGATCATGGTTCAACTCAGATTTATTATGGGCTTTAATATCGAACATCTCGTTAAGAGTTTTACCAGTAGTTTCAATGATGTCATAATCACCAATCTTAACGAAATAGGTCATTCTTTCCTTAAGCGTTACTTTACTCTCCACGGCATTTGTTTGCATGGGGACGCTGGATAGACATGCTAAAGTCAATGCTGTAATAATTGGTGCCCTTACAAAAAACTTTTTCAATTTTTGTTTAACTTTTGGTTTAAAAATCATACAGGAATCCTCCTCTTTTTGAAATCTCAAGTTTGATTTACTAAACCAGCTAAATGAAAGCTGGTGAAATGACCATTAAAGCTGTTGCACTTTAAAAGCCCACATTATGAAAAGAAAGAACGAAGCTGATCGAAAAAGCAAAAATTCGGGCATCATACCAGGACGCAAAAAAGGGCCATCGTTCTTAAACGATAGCCCTTTTGAACTTGATACGTTTATCATTAAAATACAAGAGGCTGTGGTGCTTGTTCAGATGACATTTCTGATGAATAATACCTCTGAAGTATTGCGATTATCTCAGTAGGAATACCACATGTCTCAAGTATTAAATAAAATGACTCATCCTGCAATAAATATTTAATTCTAGTCATCTCCAGAAGTTCCTTACTCAAATGACCAATACTGTTACGAGTTGTACAAAAATTTCGCAGAATGGAATCCGTTATTCGCTCATCAATCAAAAACTCTTTTAATGTTTTTAGAGAAATTTTTGCACCATCAGCAACCTCGATTGCTGGATTAAGCATGAAATAAGCGTAGCACTGGCAGTATTCATACAAGCATAGTATGCAATAAAACAAACTTGTACATAACTTATACTGACGCAATTCTTCGAAAGCTTTCTGCAGGAACTTCAAATACTCTGGTATGTCAGAACGTGTTAACCGTTTATAAATTGGCATAAATGTCTTTTGGGCACTCCTTTCTGAAATCAGAAAATAAGCAACTATCACTTACTGCACCAATAAATAAATCCTGCGTCTCATTAGCATCAAGATCTTCTATTGGATCTGAATATATGGCAAAAGCCTCTGAGCACAAGTTATCGTTTTTGTCACACTCGAAAATCAGTGTACCGTTAGCCTTTTTTGCATTTGGATCAAAATCGTTAGAATGAATTGCATGTTTTACATTGTATTTTTTCATCAGTGACATAAGTCGATCTTTATTTACCATACGCATATTACCTCACATGTTATAAATAGCCTTTTTATTATAATGTAGCAGAAAACAAGCAAAATAGCAACTCACTGCATAGACGTATAACAAGTGCGCAAGCAAACTAATCTTAAGCCACTGAATAAAAAGTAAGAAAAACTACAAAAGTTATTGTATTTTCCTGCTGACGTGTTATGCTTAGATTGTAAGCAATGTTACTATCCTCATAATAATCATAATATTGTGAAAAATGTAATTCAATAAAAGGCAATAATTGTTCATAAAAAGAGAATATCTTTTTATGTGTTTGTGACTGTAATAAACAGCACAATATTATGAAAGTGGGACGGTTAAATAAAAAATATAAGAAACTCATTTTTAAAGCTGCAGCAACAGAGCTTATACACTTGATCAATGCATGTACAGAAGGAATAATTATTGCAATTATTCAAATTTGGCTAGGAATTGCCTAGCTAGAACAAGTGTGATGCCTAATTCGTAATAGGATTACACTAAAAGATCATTTGGCTGACTTGATCAGCTGAGTCAATAAGATCTATCGACTAGAGCATAGCTTCTTGAATCTTCTTAGATATTGACCCCAAAGCTTTGCACAGCGATTATACTGTGCAAAGCTACTCAAAACTCTTAAAAGAAATTCTTCCGACAACAGCCAAAATATTGACTGATATAGCCAAGGCTGTTGCCAGTCATTATGTGATTGCTATACTTGATTTGTTTGTATAGCAACATGTATATAATAAAAATCCGTGATAATGTGTACTTAAACTAAAGGTATACCGTCACGGATTTTTATTTCGGATAATCAAATAATTAAAAGTTGTATCTTCTAAACTGATAAAAAATTATTCATTTCTATTTTGCCTTCTCCTGAATAACTATGGTTATTTTACATGTGAACTAGAGAAATTAGTATGATTCCAATTTTGTTTAAATTAAGTCTGATAATATTAATTCCAAAAGTATGCATGTGTTCCATTTCGTTTATACAATAGCAAAAAGAATGAAGCTGAGCAAAAAAGCAAAAATCCAGGTATCATACCAGGACGCAAAAATAGACTATCATTTAAGAACGATGGTCCTTTTTTTTGATAATAATCAGTATTAAAGATACAACGATTGACTTTTCGAAGCATTGGTGATACACTACCAGTGTAAAATATTTTACATACAACCTTGAGAAAGGAGTGATTCTATGATCACAGCAATGCTCGAGGCGGTTTTTTATCAGTGCCCAGGTTTAGCACTCGCAATAGTTAACAGCATTTTTGGCTAAAATAGCTTTGAGTGTCATTCAGTAAACTCTGATCTCTAAACCCTCTGCAAAGAAGCATGGACGTCAGTGTACCTTTACGGGTAAGCAGTCACCATTTCTTATCACAGCTCCAATACGCTTTCATGAGCTAAAGGTCGCTCCTCTGTTCCGATTGTTTGCGTCGATGGAATGTACTGGGGCGCTGATAAAGTAAGGGAGCCTGCGTGCTCCCTTTTGTTGTATCTTTAATACTGATTACTAAATTAATGTTTTGATAAGATAATGTTAATGTTTAAATAAGATAATGTTAATGCAACGTTAATTGACATAAGTTATGTGGCATGCTATTATCATGTCAACAAAGAAAATTGAAGGGGGCAGAAAATAGTGAAACACATAATTAATTTTCTATCAAACAGACAACCAACAATATTCAAGAAAACAATTACTTACATAACCTTTGGGTTAGTATGGCTTCTAATTGGGGAGATTATCTGGTTTACAATGCGCATAGCTGGAGCTCCAGCAACCAACTGCTGGATGGTATCTTTAACTACTATACCATTGTGTAAAGCTATGTTAAAGTCGCCAGAAACGCGTAAGCAATTAGATAATCTTTAATTTTCTGCCCCGAAAACCCACTGTGGATTTGACCCCACAGTGGGTTGTTTTGTGTTATCTATTGATAACAGCACAATACTAATGATAAGGAGGAACACTCAATTTTATTGAATGTTCCAGAGCTAATTGCAGATTTGACCCTGCAATAAACTAACTAGATCAGCTGAGTCAAGAAGACACACAAATGTGGTATTGACTCATAGAGTACTAATAGACATAACTATCAATGTCAACTTCTTCATAAAATTCCATCTGTAAAATCCCGTCTGCAAGAAGAAGAAAAAAGTTTTATGAAGAAGTAATTGAGGAACTACAGTTTACTGCAGACGCTGTAGCGAAAAACGTCTATGGCTGTGACACCATAGACACTTGAATCATGTACAAAATTACGCAACACAAGTTGCAATAATCTGTACACCAGCTAAAGAAGCTGCCTTACTGTGACCACTTTCAGTTGTCAGATCACAAGCACATATCTGATTCAAGATCTCCTGTGACTTTCCAGAATCAATGGCAACTTTCAACATTTTGAATTGCTGTCTGGAAATACCATTCCTAAGCACACTCTGCATAAATGTCTTGAACTCTGTAGGAATTTCCTGCATAATTTTGTGAACGATGTAATCACTCTCATCAAGTTTAATCATACTTAAATCTCCTTTATCATTGTATTATTTAGAAAATTATGATAAGCTAAAAATAGACAGACAATTCCTGTCAAAAGGTAATAGCGACTGTTACACCGCTATTACCTAGACTTGAGAAAATATAAGAAACTCATTTTTAAAGCTGCAGTCTAAGGACTACACTAAAGATTATTTGCTGACTGGATCAGCCGAGTCAAGTAGACACACAAAATGGTATTTACAATTGCCTCCTCTCCTGCTACACTTCAAGTATAGATAGGAAAGGAGGTAAGCTCATGGATAGAGATTCATTCGTAATCAGTCTAGAAGAAGATGGTTTCTCGGAAGAAGAAGCCGAACTCATAGCTGATGATTGGATACATCAATCCGAAAATGATGATTAATCCAAACTAATTACAGGTACTACAGCGCACCTAAAGTCACGGTTAATAACTTACTAAGAAAGAATAATTTAAAATGTATAAAACACTTACAAAGTTCTATGCTTGAAATCATGCTAAGGTGCCTGATTCATGCATAGACTTTTTATTATTTTCCGCTAAAATCTCATTCATGAAAAACGTTCATGGCTATGACACCATAGACGCCTGATTAAACCAAATGCAGAGATGCAGAAATACCATCTTAAAATCCATGCGACAAATTCATAAATCTTAAAAAAGAATTATAGTATCTGAATCAAAAATAAATTAAATTAATAATTTATTAATTTCAGAAAATCACTTTACAAATTCCGATTTTGCTGATACAATTCATACATCAAATGAAAGGAGGAATTCGACTCATGGACAAAGATTCATTTATAATTGGTTTACTTGAGGATGGATTTGATGCAGAAGATGCAGAGATGATAGCTCAGGATTTAATCGATCAATTTGGAGATGATCCTGACTTCCAAGATTAAACTCAATTCATCAACAGGTACTACAGCGCACCTTTAAGTCGCGGTTAATAAATTATAATGAGAAAATGAAATGAAAATAATACAATGTCAAAAGACCTGTATCTGAATTACCGCTGAGGCGATGTTAATTCTGACACAGGCTTTTTATTTTATCCCAATGAGTTTCTACATTCTCTGCATCTGAAAAACGCTAACAGCTGTTACACTGCTAGCGCCTGAAATTTATTTTGTCTTTGTGATTGAAACATCAAAGCCGGTGAAGTTGTAAGCTGCATCATCACTCTCGTCGTAACCAGCACCACTGTCCCTTCCAGTAAAGAATACAAACTGACCCTTCTTCAGCTTAATGGAACCGGAAACTTTAGTCATAGTAGAAGTAGTATCATCCATATACCGTGATAACACATTTGAACCCTTTGTTGCATAAGCAGAATACTTTGGATCATCTGTAACAAGTACTATTGCATCATGACTAATCTTTTTAGAACCAGCTTTGTAGTTGACTTTAAAAGAAACAATCTGAGCTTTCGTATTACCCTTTACATTAGCGGCTAATTGGTCAATGAAAATCTGACCGCCAGCAACATTGTTCTTTGTGCTAAATGTGAACTTGTAAGTGCCTGTCTTAGGTGCTACAAACTTGAAAGAACCCTGATCTTTCTTTGCTGTCTTACCACCAACGATTACAGCGTATTTACCTGTCTTCTTGAAAGTGACAGTTTTGTTATCTAAAGCTGTGTAGATCTTGTAGCCGTTTGGCTGATAGCAACCATTGAGGGAAGCTACATAATCATAAAGTCTGTTGCCGTCAAACACTTCTGTCTCTTCATCATAGCAATCAACTCGAACGCTATGATACTCCTTAGAAGTTACGACTGTCTTCTCAGCTGCTGAAGCTGTCACTGGTGTTAAAGCCATTGTTGCTGCTAAAGCTAATGTCATTACTTTTGTTAAAAAATTCTTTTTCATAATAAAATCCTCCTTGTGTTTGATTTTACACCTTAATTTTTATTACACATTTATATAGTGTTGTCAAGTCTCAGCTCTGGTTCTGCGTGTCTTGAAATGACACAAAAATTTGCTGATTTTTTGTGATTTTACTGTATTGCACTAAAATCACAAATTTATCTGTTTTGGTGAATTTAAATACCTAAAAGAGTTTTCAATCAGATATTCATTTTGTCTGGCAAATCCGAAGTATGAAATTTATTTGATGCTTCATACAAATCAAATAATTTCTTGATTTTCCAATATATTAAATCTTCGAATTTATAATATGACCCGGATCCATCAATTTTACGATAACATTCTTGTCTTCCAATAGACAGGCATGCTGGTAATTTATCTTTACCATAGTGAATTAAATCGCTAAGTAACTTAGTTGCAAGCTTTTCTTTACTTTCATAATTGCATTCAGGCTCTGGAACAGCTTGTCTGAATGCAGGGGATTCTAAGATATATGTTTCAAAACTATCCCAATCAATAAAACAGGCGTGTAACCTTTGCCTTTCTATTTGCATAAGTATACCTTCCAGATCATAACCGATGCCAGCTCTATCAAAGACTATGCAGACATTGCAATTCGTATAATTTTTCAAAAATGATACGAATTTGGCTTTGCCACCCTCCCTATCATTATTTGAACTTTGAGCGTAAGATATTTGTAATCTATCAAAAATACTTTGCATAAACTGCATACCACTTTTTGAATCTTCACAAATAACATTCTGACATAAGAAAATGTCAGTTGAAAGTTTATAATGTGGTTTGAAAGTATGAAATTTTCCAGAGGATGATAATTCAAATACACAGTCTGCTGAAACTGACTTAAAGCCTAAAGCGACTTTTCTACAAATAACTAAGAAATAACAATTAAATCGTTCTAATAAACTCGGTGCGGATCTTCTTTTAAGAAGACTACTATTCTCGTCCAATATTATTAAAAAACCATCAAGTCTGTGAATTAAGTCTTCCTTTACCTTATCATCATCTTCCATTGCGATATCAGCCAGTGTTCTTAATAATGTTAGATCAGTACCAAGCTTTTTGTACCCCTGACATTGTATATTCTGTTTATTCTCATCATAAGAAGCTATCATTTTATACAAAGTGGTTTTACCTTCGCCGCTGTCACCAGTTAATAGATTATATTTTTGCCAAAGATTAAATTGATAATCTACAAATTTGTTTCGAATGTGAACATTTATCATAATTCATGCACCCCAAATTCCATGTAAAACATTCTTTTTATAATCATCTAATGTGTGAATTTCCTCATTAGTGTCAAGGCATACTGCATCAAAATCATTAGGGAATTTCATGGCATGTTCCAAACAGATTGTGATATCCCTTAACTTACTTATTTCAATAATCCACTTTGCACAATTATCACCGCATGCAGTTGCCCAAATTACTTTATTTTCCTTCAGCATCAGTATTAAAGCCTTAGCACCGCCTGACAACATACGAGGTGGAATACTCCCAAAAACAGGACTACTTATTACATTTTCGGATAAAACGTCTGATTTATCAATATCATGTATGATTTTCTTTACAAATGGATCTAGCAGCCATTCAGGTTCATAATTATTGTCGAAAAACATATCAACATTCGTAATAACTGATTCGTTTTCTTTAAATGTTATATACAACATACACTATCTCCTTCAAATAATTTCTTATTTTCCAATATATTAAATCTTCGAATTTATAGCATGACCTGGATCCATCAAGTTATCTTCTATTACTTGAACCTAGAAATCTCATAAAATCAAAAAATTTAGGCAAATACTTTACTGAAATAGTGTAAGCCTTATTTGCACTCCAAATAACAAGAGGTAACTTAGCAACAGTACACATTGCAATAAGATCGTTCAAACAAGCTGATAAATTGTCTTTAGTTGTAAATAAAGCTATTGGCTCCGTATCAGCTCTTAAAATGACCTCATTATAATCATATGTCATTCTCTGAAAATCATTAAAATCATACATTTTACAAAAATCAGAGAAGTTACCCTGTAAATGTACACCGCTGTTCAATTTTATATCACCGGTTAGTGCTGAGATTAAATTAAACAATGGATCAATCTTCATTTCACTGCAAGAAAATGATGGCCCAGCAAATGCTATTGTAGACAGATCAGATGGTGCCATACCAATAATCTGTTCTTTTCTTGGACAGTATAAATAACCATATTTACGTTCCTGAAATAGTATTGGACGCAGTGGGCTTACAACGCTGGCACTAATTACATGATAATGATTAAGTGCATCCGTTGTATTACGAAAAAGACTCACCATAAAATTTAAACCAAAATCTGTAATACCAGGCTTTGCTTTAAAAAGATTTACCTCCCACATTGGAAAACATACATCAAGAACAGCATCTTCCAAATACGATAGTAAAGTTAAAAAATCTTTAAACACATCAATAAGTAAATCTGATTCTTTTGTCACAATATCTTTTAATAAATCTTTATTGGATAATGAATCGTATGCCTTTCCATTGAACATGCCATTACAAGTTTGTAAAACACCTGAGATCAATTTTTTAAGACCATCTATATCTTTTGTTTTACGTAAACAACCAATTTGTTCAGTTAACTCAGCAAACAACAATCGCCCAAGCGTAGAATTTGCGAGTAGCTGCAATGAGTGAAAAATATTAGAATCTTTAACACATTGAAATACAGCAAAATTCTTTTTCTCTAAAACTGTTATGGAATTAACTAAACGGAATTCAAGCATCTGTGTATTAAAATCATAATTTTTATATTCAGATATCTCCTCTCCCAGAACTGCCTGACCAAACCGTTCATGCATTGATTTATCCCACTTGTATTCTAAAATATTTATCATTTTAATATTACTACATACTGTACTATCAATCATAAATTTATTATAACATCATGATGATAGTCATGCAATCTCCTTTCTGTAAAATAAAAACGCCATACTGTGTATGGCGTTTAGGTTGTGCTTGAACATGGATATAAGTGCAAGTCAATCTTCAAATTTCCTTTGATCGATAATTGGTATATAGTGCCATAATAATTGGCGCTCGTACAAAGAATTTTTTCAATTTTTGTTTTACTTTCAATTTAAAATCATTTGTAACTGTTCTGAACCCAAGGGATTCAGAACAGTTACGTATTGCACTAAAATCACAAATTTATCTGCTTTGGTGAATTTTCATTGTTAGCAGCTCATGATCAATTCTGAGAACATTTAATTGTTTTATTAAATTCTCTTCTATACATCTCTCCGTGATACTTGCTATTTCCAAAATGTTGCGCTGGCAAAATAAGTAAATCTTTATCATGAAAATCAACAACACGCATATTAGCAAGTACAGAATCAAGCAAATCTTGAGAAATATCAAGTTGCTTTAATTTAGAACTGAAGTCACGTACAAATTCATCAACATTTCTACGTCTTCTTTCAGCTTCTTTCTGTATGCCAACAACAAAATGCCTACCAAAAATAACAGGATCTTGATTATAAATATCATTCCAATCATTATAAGCATCTCCTGTATCAGCAACACCAATAATCACATACCCCGTAGAATACCTGGCATGATTTGTATTTGCCATTGCAACTAACGTTTTACCGATTTGTTCGATTTCATCATTATTCCAAAAACCATTTTCAAAATAAGTTAAACCAATTTTAAAGTCCAGCATCTGCATCTCTACTGTAGATAAAGATAGCAATTCTGCAAGTAAATCATCATCTTGTGTATGCTGCCTTGGAAGCTGTTTTGTCATCACATCTTTCAGCATTGAATATAAAATATGAATGGCATGATCTCTCACATCATAAGAGATATTTTCTGTAATCATACTAAATGTTGATTTGCAATACTCTTTAAGTGTTTCTGCAATACAGACTGGATTAGTAATAATAAATCCTTCCTGATGTAAGCGATATAAAGCAAAAAACAGGGCAGAAAAACAAATATCTTTATTTGCCGTTTTAGCATTTTCAAACAAATACTGTGAGAAATTAGAATGAACAGAAGTAAAAATATTATCAATCTCTATGATAATATCAAAAAATTCTTTTTCAAGTACATCTCTACCAGCTGCCTCAACAATTTTATTTATTTTTTGTGACAATTTAGAATTTGAATCATATATGATATTTAAATTCCTTGCATTTACATGAAAATTTTCCCCAAGCAAACACATTGCCATTGTTCCAGCAAGTAATTCTTCATCTTTTGACTGCCGAAAATTATTAAAAAGGAAAAAGCCATGCCTAATCCAAAAAGAAGATTCCGGATCTATGCCATAGTCAAGCCCATTACTTCGCAAACTGATTTTTGGCATATCAAGAATAGCTATCCTATCGTCATATGTATAATCCCCTCGTATGCTTGTAGCAACACGACGTACTAAATCAGCAAACAAATCAATATTATTTGCCTGCCGAATATCATGAGAAGACAGTTTTCTTCCTTGTGAATTAATACGATTAAATATTAATTCTATTTTCTCAATTCGTTCTTTTCGTTGCATAGTTACAACTACTGGAATCTGTGCATAACGAATAGCATTACAAACTTCAAATGGCAATACAGGTGTTGGTTGCTCAAGTTTTCCCTTAGCAACTAACTCTGCTGCACCTGGGCAATAATTTAAATCATAATACATATATTCTTCATTATATTTAATCGGAAATTTACAGCGCATAAATAAAGCAATCGCATTTAGCCTTTGTAAACCATCAATAATTTCATAATTGTCATCAATATCGTCATCAATCTTAACTTCATATTCAGACAAAATAATTGAAGGTACAGGATATTTACTCAGTAAAGAATCAATGAAGAGTTGATTCTCTTCTAAATTCCAAACTAATTTGCGCTGATAACGCCTATTTACAAACATCTGATTTTTCCACATTAGAATGTATAAAGATTCTACAGACCAACCTTTAACGTCTAGTTTATCACTCACTTTTATGTTACCTTTTTCCATTTCTTTCCTCCATTATAACATCAATATAAATTATTGCAATAAAAATTAAAGGCTCACCATAATAGTAAGCCTTTGTTACACCTTAATATAAAATTATCTTGTAGCGTTAATGATTCTACGTGTCTCGAAATGACACAAAAAAAATTACTGATTTCCCATATTTCACTTTAGTATATCAGAAAATGATTCACATTGCAAATTATGAAAACTTTTTAAATATCGATCTTTTGAATATCATCATCGTTATAATATTTTTGTGCCAGTGCACAAAACTTTTCCAGTAAAGGAAGATATTGCTTTTCGATCATTTCAATCATATCAAGTGCATAGGTGCCATTATAATCATGCGCAAGCTGATTCCGACTCTTTAACATCCGTTTCCATGCATCCGTATCTATCAACCCACAGGAAAAAGCCTGTTCCAGCGTCTGTGAAGGCGAACCAATTCCAAAATCAATAACCCCAAGGCACTCTGTTAAAATATCTTTCATAACCTTCCAGCTCAAATCAAAAGCAAGACAAAAGCACCGCACAACACCTGGCAATGCAAATGGTGATGTAAAAGTTTCATTGTCTACCGCCTTTAAATTGTCTATTGATTTACAAAAAGACTGATATCTCCTAACAGATTTGTATTGCATAATCTTTAATATCCTTCAGTAATTCTTTATTTTTGATGGTATCATAATCAAAAAGATTAATTTCTCTTACCGTTAATATCTGATCTTCAATTTTATCTTCAAGATCTATAAAATCCGGACAGCCATATACCACAAGATCAATATCGCTGTTTGGATGTGATAACCCCTTTGCAAACGATCCAAATAAAGCTAAATGCTTAACATCGCAATCTTTACAAATTTGTGCCACTTCTTCTATCACAGTATGGACTGGCATCATATTTTTGTTTTCTTTCCAACTGAGCTCTGGAATCTTAAAATTAATTTGTGAATTATTTTCCTTCATATTGTCTCCTCACTGACAGAAATCCATCATATTCCATTATCAAGAAATAGCCAAACGCTAAATACTAGCGTGCCACTACCTATATCTGGATACTAATAAATAAGCCGACTACTGAAGAACGATACAATGGTCTTTATCACTCATTGCGCCTTAACGTCACTAATCAGGCTTTCACGTATATGTTTATAGATGCAATCACTTACCAAGATATCATAGGAAGGCTCCTCATTCTGCTCAAATGTTCCCCAAGCATCAACAACACAAATAGTTCCTGTATGTTGCTCATCTCCGCATGAAAACTGAACCGTATCTTTATAATTATATTTCGGTCTACCAATTATTGTAGTATCCTCTAAAGTCTTTGGATAATCAATTGGAATTAACGCACGATATAGTAATGTATATTTGTCAGCAATATTTATATCACTGTGATAATGACCAAAATACCAATGATGGAACTGAAGTGTCTTTTCAAGATCATCAAAATAATCAGTCAAAATATCTGGTTGATACACACCTGGTATTTCACTACATAGCTTATTTTGCAAGCTTGTTGAGCAACAATGTGTTATAACATAATCAACCTTGTAATTTACATTTTCCAAATTACGTAGTCCTTCTTGAAGTTCTATTGCGGTTGGAAGCTCTTGTGACCACCAGGACTCATGCAAAATTCTAAAATGATTTTGTCCTCCTGATGCTAAAAGCATTCTTTTCTTCTTAATGAACATTGGATCAGCTGGATCAAGGATTCCACCTTGAATGTCATGTGAAGCAGCCCCTCCAAATGTAAAAAATGTTTTACCAGCAATTTCAAAAATCTGTCCTCTTTCAAGGAGAATTACCTTATTTCTTACAATATGGCGTACCTTTCCACCATGCCAAAGTTCAACAGGAAACTCTTCTATCATGTCATAATTTTCATGATTTCCTGAAACCCACAAAACTATATATTGCTTATTAGAAAAAAGCTTGCAATTATTTTCAAATGTCTTATCTCTTGCCCAGCACAATCCAAAATCCCCACAGACAATTATAAAATCATTATCTGTCAATTCAACTTGCTGTCTGATCAGGATTTTCTTTGAAAATCGTGCAAAATTGCCATGAGTGTCGCCTGTAATATAAATCATGCATACACCTCCATAATGCAAAATGGTAGTTTCTATTTTTGAAACTACCATTTTTGTTATTTCTTTATATCATCGCTAGAATATTTTTAATTATATGTTCGGCGTGTCCTTAACTTACAGTAAAGACTAATGGAATAGCTTTTACTATGTTTGTACTAAAGTGCTCTTTGAATATGCATTAAGCATAAATAACTTTCTTTGATTACCCTGAAGATGCATTTGTTACAATTACTGCTCTTGTAAATCATACAACACTCCGAATACCTATTTATCTTATACTTCTTCATCTTCCTCTGCTTCCCGGATCCAATAATCAATGGTCTCTCTTGTTACATTGAAATGGTCTGCACACTTATATAATTTCTCATCGTTTCTGAACCATAATAAGTAGTTTTGCAGTGCCTCAATTAAAATACCCTCATCTGCAGCTTTGCTATACATAATAAATTCAACAAGAGCTCGCTCCTTAGATGGTTGCAATATTAATGGATTATTATCTGTTGGTGTTAACTCATATTCATAGTCAATATTTGGATAATACCAATATGTAATGCAAGCAGCACAAATACCATCTATCTCTTTATAAGGGGTTTCTAAAAAAAGCAAAACTGTACTGTATGTGCAAAGTCCTGCTCTAGCCAAAGCACAAGGTCCGCACAAGACTCTTTTTTCCGTTACTAAATCATCATAACTAATATGCATTATTTAACCTCACAAAATTATGCTGTATGTGATCCCAACGATCAAGACAATTACCATTTTTAAGTGCAAAAGCTATTATATTAAATCTAGGTAATACTTCTTCATTAAATGAAGGCTTTTCTAGTGTAGTTTCATCCAGCGACTGCAATATCAAAGAATCCCACGCTTTTTTATACTCTACAAGAATCGTATCACTGAATGGGATATTATCCCATTCAGCGTTTCCACGCTTTTTAATAAACTGTAATACCAGATTTGGATCAAAATCAAAATTATTTGTAATAACCCATAAATCATATAAGTCTTTTGGGCGACGAAAACGCTTTCTTGATAAAATGGCTATTATTTTATCAGACAGCATTCGCTCTACTGTAAATCCATCAAGTGTAGTAATATCAAACTTATAAGCGGTAACACCCCAACTTAAAGGATGCAACCCGACATCAACACCAAGTATTTTCTTACCACTCTCTCCATAAAAATCTATACCACCGGACTGCTTTGGTGCAATTGTCTCTTTTACCTTATATTCAGCAATTAAGCCTATTTCTAAAAACTTCTCTGCAATCTCAGTTAAGATTGTCTTTACAAGTTCATAAGTTTTCTCATCGTCAATAGAAAAATCAACATCATGTGTCATTCGACTCTGGTTTCCTAAAAGCTGATTTAATAAGTATCCTCCCTTGAAAGCTTTCGGTCTTTGTAGCCGCCGTGATAATACTAATACCATATAATCGAGCATATCCTGATCTGAAGCATCTTTTGAAATAACTGGCAAATCTTCAGAAGCCTCATGATTGTTATCAACACTATCAAAGATATTCATTTTCATTGGCTCTGTCATAACAACATCTCCACCTTTCTTTCTATTATAAATGAGCATCGCTCTAGATGCAAGAGGGATGCTCATTTATAAGTTTCTAATTTACTCTTATTATAACTTATAGTCAAATAGAATTTTCTTCAGTCTATTATTAAAGCTAGTTACTTACCATCTACGTGAATTCTCTTGTGGTATAACAGTATAAGTACAACCAATTTCATCCAAATAGTCATTATCTCTTAAGCGTTCAATCGCCTTTTTGACAACATTAGTATGAATAACTAAAGAGTACTGTTTTAACCTATCACAAACATCTGTAATAGTAAATGATCCAGGCATAGACAAAATTAAATTTGTAAGAACGAAATTTGTGTTAAAACAATCTGTGATTTTTGACCCGTTTGCACCACCACAAGCTTTTTTGAGTACTTTACAACTTGTAAAATCTATCATGTATTATCTTCCTTTCGTAATCCCAAATACTTTTCTCTTAAAAACCAAGCTTGTTCAGACGTAATAATCTGCTCAACCTCTGCAACATTGATATCTGACTGCAGCTCACAGTACAAGCAATCCCAAATTGAGCTATCTTTGCCGTTATCATAATTCTGTATGCTCTCCAACAGCCATTCTGGTAACCACATTCAAAATAATTACTCATCAAAACCATCTCCTTCTACAATAATAATCTATTATCTCTTCAGCCTGATCCTCTGTGATACCATTTTCGCCGCCTGTCACGCCATGAGCAGATCCTCTAACTTCATCCTGCAGGCAGTCAACATATGATACCTCATTCTTTACACCCTCTTCAAGAGCATCAATATCTCTCTGTAACATTTTTGGTATTTTGTATGCTGTTTTTAATTGCTGAAATTCTGCCATATAATACAACTCCTTTTTGTTTACGAACTCTGTCAGTCAATAAATACTTTCTCTGATTAGGTGATACGTTATATTTTGTTTCAAAGCCGCAGAATGTGATTAGTTTAATCCAAGAGAGGACGCGCAGTCATTACAATAAAATGAATCTTCTGCACCAAGATAGTAACCATCCTCATAACTACCGGCAACACAATGAATTTCATTGCGTGAATCTTTCTCTTCCGTTAAAATAAATTTTCCACATTTCTTGCAACAAATACTCCATTTCTCCATTATCAATCACCTTAAATATTCATAAGAATAGGACCACTTGCTTTACGATCCAGTTCTAAGATAGCTTCTATTGTATCATGTAACATTACAGTAAGTGACTCAAGTCTCCAATCTGGTAAATTTAATTTTCTATGCTTCTCAAACTTGAAATCATGTAAATCAATCAACAATTTCCGTGTTTTTGATGTTAAGCACATTGCAGCGGCCTTCACCCACTCATCACCGAGTCTTGGTCCATGCTCTCTGTAGTATTCACTACCAAATGTTAATTCATCAGCATCAATAGCATATGGCATTAAAGCAAGATTATGATCGAATAGCGGTGCCATTGCTTGAATCTCTAGTGTTTTATTATCAATAATAAAACCAAAATTATTTTTATGCCGATCAGCATTCATAATTAAAGCATCAACAACAAACATTGTTTTCGCTTCATCTGCAAAACCAAGATCTTTCATATTACGCAATACTTGCATTACTGAAGTATTCCCCTGATCGACTGCAGCGTATGGAATAAAACCATAATCTTCTGATGTGAAAATATCACAAACAGAACATAATCGGTTATCTTGGGTGCGCAAATCATAATTTACGAAATTACTAGTAAACTTTGAAACCAACTGTGATGCATAAAATTCAGAATATGGTTCTAAGCCTGCATTGCTTGCTCCAGAACTACCACGCTTCAGCATTTTAATTATTTCGTTTTCACGTATCCAGCACTTAGCAAAAGATCCATCTGTACCATACTCTGGCGATGTTGTACTAAGCTGCTGACCGTGTAAACCACCCTCAAAAGCAGTCTTTGCTATTACTTCATTGAAAGGATGTGTAAATAGAGATACTGCCTCCCAATCTAAATTACTGTGTTCATCTTTTACCCAAAAAGTGTCAATTAAGGATAATGCATGAGATATGTTTAAAAAACCACTCAGAGTATTGCAGCCACTCTGCTGTAGTAATTTCTCAATATTCTCTCTATGTTTAGGTGCTCTTCTATTTTGAATAAAAGTGTCTAAATCTCCGTACCAAGAAGGTAGCTTAATGTACTGCTCTTCAATTGTGATGGTATCAAACACCTTATCTACACTAAATTTAGCGATTTTCTGATTCTTATTCAAAAGTAAATACAAAATAAATACCTCCATTACTTTTAATATAACATATTTATTGCAATGTATGGTACAATAAAATGAGACTTATACTCTAGTCCTTAAGACCATAGTTTCATAGTTATTAATATTGTATATTATGAGGTGCACAATGAACAACACTCTGAGTATTCCAGCGCAGGTATTTTCTGTAACTGATACAAATGGCAATATAATCCCTATACATGTCCGGTTCAGAAACACACAGGATGAAATTGAAACATACAATAAAATTGAAATACTTAAGCCAAATATGAAACAAGTGCATGCTTCATATTTATGTAGTACAGTTCAATATAATAGAGTTCTTAAATTTGTATTGTGCTATAATTATGCAAGGCATACATGGACAATAGAATTTAGAAACACAGCTGAAGAATACAATTATATTCTCAATAATTAAATTAGTCAGTTGTCTCAGCAATAAGTTGTCTTATTTTATCAAGCTCCTCTTTAGAATGCGGTGTTCCTCCAGAATTCAAAGAATAATACCACTCAAGAATTTCTTTGTGCGTCTCAATGTGATTCATGTGCACATTAACTTTAAAAATCTGCGCTAGGAATACCTGCAACATCCCTTATATGGAACACAAAATCACTACAATGCTGACCAAAAGCACAAATCTCATTATCTACAAATCGTTCTATTGCATTGGTTCTTTGTAGTCCATCCACGCAAACGAACTCACCTGTAGACAAATTGAGATTAAAAAATACATCTCTACCGGATATTCCGCCTTTTAGGAAAAATTCAATGTAAGCAATCTGCTGATCCTCAGTCCAAACATGTTGCCGCTGAAACCATGGTTACATTTGAAGTCCTTGGTTCTGTACTGCATCATGAATAAAATTAATATACCCAACAAATCCATAGGCAAGATTTGTATCAATACTAAAATTTTTGAATTTTGGTATTTCATCGTATCTCATAAACAACCTCCTGTAATGTATTTAGTATAACACATTACAAAATAATAGTCATTATGAGAATAGTATTAACTACGCAGCAAGATAGATGTAACTACTGATGCAGCTCTGAGTCATCCTTAGCATTATCAGAGTCGATCTTCTTATGCAAACGATGGGCTAAAATGTGGAGTAAACACACAAACACCTCACCAAATATGATGACAAGGCACAAGCAAAGACTAATTAATGTCTTACTTGCAATAGCCATACATGCGCTCAAAAGTATAACAACTGGTGAAGTAAACAAATAAATTTGTTTTGCCGGCATTTTACTTACTAAGAAGAAAACCGTTCTCACAAGTAAGCAAACTGCCAATAAGCTGTTTATAACTAAAAACTGTATATTTGAGATACCTTTTATAATTTCAATCAACTCTCTCATTTTTCCACCCTTACTTATTCCAAGAAGCAACCTTTACGCTTAATTCCTGATACATACTGTCAATAATGCTAAAATCGAGGCTATATGGATCTTCTACGTTAAAGACACCTGATGGAAGCTCAAATTCTTTTAGCACAGCAAGAACTGAACCTTTACTTTCAAATAGATAGACATGATCAACAGTCACGCAAGCCTGCCAGTCTTTATTTGAAGCAAAAGTACATTTAAGATTTTCCTGTAAATCAATTAAGTCTGTCAAATTCTGTGCACTCTGCAATAAGTTCTGCTGATTCTGTTTAGCTGCTATACACTTCTTGTCAATCCTAGGAACAGCGGAAATTGTCCAAGAAAAACAACATATCACAAAAGCCAAAGCACATAAAATACCAAAGTAAATAATGTACTGAACTAGCTCAGAAAGTTCAAAAATGTCTGAATAACTGCATAATGTTGTCACAATGTAAAAGAGAATAGAAAAGAAAAGTAAAGCAAATACTGTAAACATTAACCATTTACAACTCTTGGCTCTACTTTTTGGCAATGATAGTGCATTAATTCTCTCCTGCAAGATCTTAACTTCTTTTTCACTAACTGAAGCCTGGTTAACATGTAATTCTTTAAGCATAATACCTCCTAAAAGAAAATAGGGCTGTTACACCCTATTTTCTTACATAAATTTTTTGGCAAATTATCAATATTCATAATTTTCTGTAAATACACTTTACATGATTAAAGATCCATTTTCTTTGGTGTATTGTCTAATGCATTTGCTAAATCTGAACGAATTTTTTTCATTTGATAAATGTTGTACTCTGGTCTTGCGTATGCTGAAACATCGAGGTTGTCCTTCAAGCCCAAACGAATTTCTTTCATTTGCTCCCAGTCATACTCCGGCTTCGCGTAAATTGAAACATAAAGATCTTTCATTAAGCCTAATCGAATTTCTTCCATTTGAGCCCAGTCGTACTCTGATCTTGCGTATACTGAAACATCAAGATTTTCCTCCAAGCCTAAGCGAATAACTTCCATCTGATCGGAGGTAAACTCTGGTTTTGCGTAAGCTGAAACATCAAGATTTTTCATTAAGCCTATGCGAATTTCTCTCATTTGATCACAGTTATACTCCGACTTCGCATAAAGTGTAGCATCAAGATCTTTCATCAAACCTAATCGAATTTCTTCCATCTGATACTGGTTGTATTCCGGCTTTGTGTAGATTGTAACATCAAGATTACTCTCTAAACCTAACCGAATTTCTTTCATTTGAGCACAGTTGTAATCTGGTTTTGCATAAATTGTAACATCAAGATTTTTCTCTAAACCTAACCGAATTTCTTCCATTTGACCCCAGTTGTAATCTGGTTTTGCATAAATTGTAACATCAAGATTTTCCTCTAAACCTAAACGGATTTCTCTCATTTGCTCCCAGTTATACTTAGGCTTTGTATAAACTGAAACATCAAGATTATGCTCTAAGCCTAACCGAATTTCTCCTATTTGAGCATCATTGAAAATTGAAAGATCCATATTACTTTTCACTTCATTATTTTCTAACCAAACTTTTGTCATTTTATTTTTCCCCTAAAATTTTATTTCTCTTTCAAAAATGTTCACAACATCTCGTAATCCTTGATTACAAGCCTGAGCCATTTTATATTCATCAGATTCCTTGACACCTTTAATCGTAACATCCATGATTTTCATGGATGTTACGATCTCTTTCTTTATTTCATTTAAATGGTCCATATTCATAATCTTTATAGATCACACTTTCACATAATTAAAGATCTAGTTTCTTTGGTAAATTATCAGAAGCTGGCTGACCTGTATAATTATCGAAACCGACTCCAAGAACATTTTCGCAGGCCCGGTATTCGACAGAATCATTCGTAAGCAGGTTTTCGACTTCATCGCAGATAGCAATGTACTGCTCTCTGGTAAACTTCCGGCTTGTGTAAGTAGCAACGTAATTTCTGCCGTTATCTTCTGTTATTGCTTCGTAAATCTGGCTTATCATCTCCGGATCAAGATGAAATGTTTCACCATCTTTTGTAAGATCCATGCCGTATTCCCAGATGGAACGGTATTGGGATGAATCTGTTAATTCTTTTGATGAATCAGATTGTGCTGTCACTGCACCTGCAAGTTCAGCTATTCCCTGTTCAGCAATTATAAATTGTGCTTTACGATTTTCTACAGCCGAATCATCTGTAACACTGTCAATATGAATGCCACAAGAATTATAATTTTCATTAAATAAATTTGTGTTTATATCACGAGGTACAATATTAATGTACTTGATTGTGCCTTGACATACAGCAAATAAAGATCTGAAGAATTCAGCATCACCATTGTTAGCTGAATTATATTCAATAACAACCTCGCCTGTCGATCGGTCGACAGTGATGTTTGTGAAAATGCTATTCTTCGGTAAATTATAAAGACAGTCTATCTCAGGAAAAGAGACATTTTCTGGAATAAAAGCTAGTAAAATATTTCCCAAATAATGTGTTTCACAACCTCTATCCTGTAGCATCAGAAGAATCTCAGGTAAAACTGAACATTCGCTCGATAAAGCGGAATACAAAGAATTTGATGTTGCAAAATGCATATTCAAAGTATTTGCAATCTGTGTGCTGTATTTACTGCATTTAATCCTTGCAATCATCGAATTAGTTGTTACTTGATTAATTAATGTTGTATCAGAAGGTAAACGCTCAGCAAAATCCTTAAATAGAGTTTTAGCATCTGCTGCAGACATTGAGGTATGGTTACTATTAGCAGATAGATTATTGTCAGAAGGTGTTGCCACTGCCATTGAAGCAAAATCAAATGTAGACTTTTTAATAATCTCATCGCCTTTGATTTCAACTTTAGACAAATCTAAATTGAAAGCTGGGGCAATCACACAGTCGCCGCTGTCCTGATTGTAGCTGCTGCAGATATCACCGACTGAGTAGACAAACCACGCGTAGTAGCTGCCGTAGACAGCGCTGAGCCATGCGCCGCCATTAGCAGACCCGAACGGACTGACACTAGCAGCCCCGAACGAACTGGCATTCTCCGCGGCTTTTTTCAAAGCCTGCCAGTAATTTCCTGAATCGTGATCACCCCATTTGGTAAACCCGACTTTTTCTTTTGACACCATGTACAGTCCTTTCCCATAAGTAGCGGACCTATCTTCCACATCCTTTATGTCATCATAGAGCGCCTGCATCTTATCATCGTAGGCACTAATATCTTCACAAGCAATATCTGCTGTATAAAAGGTGTCAGCATTTCCTCCAAATTTTTCCATTTTAAAGCCTGGCCATGCCCCATGGGTTACGCCATGGGACTGAATCACGAGGGTTTTACCATTGTTAATCAGCTCACAGGCTGTCCAGTTGTACCCAGCAAACTTGTAAATTTTGCCTAAAAGCTGATGCTCCTGACAGTTGTCATCTTGTTCAACGGGTGAATACGCAGCCTGTGCCTTTTTAATAATCTCATCGCCTTTGATCTCAACTTTGGATAAGTCTAAGTTGAAAGTTGGGGCTATTGTCTTGATCACGTCATCCTGGAAAGTTATATAGCCATTTGCAAAGCAATTTACAAACCACGCAGTATTTCCTTTATTACCTAATGTGCCAAGCCATGCATTACAATGTGTACCATTAGGATTACCTTGACTTCCAGCAGAAACTATCGCATCGCAATAATAACCAGCCCCGGAAGCACCATAAATTATAGTTGGAAGCTGCACTTTCTCGGCAGATACCAAGTACAATCCCTTACCATAAGTAGCAGACATATCTTCAACATCCTTGATGGCATCATACAGTTTCTGCGTCTTGTCATCATAGCTGCTAATATCCTGCCCGTCAATGTCTGACCCATAGTAATGTCCATTTCCAAACTGTGACATTTTGAAACCTGGCCATGGTCCTGTTGTTACCCCATGGGACTGAATCACGAGGGTTTTACCATTGTTAATCAGCTCACAGGCTGTCCAGTTGTAACCCATAAAATCATAAGTCTTTCCCAAATGCTGATGCTCTGAACAATTATCATCATGTTTAGATGATAATGCCGGCTGTGTCTTTTTTACAATCTCATCCCCTTCGATTTCAACTTTGGATAAATCTAAGTTGAAAGTTGGGGCAACCATATAACTGCTCCACTGGTTATTGCTGTTAAAGTAGCAGAAGTCACCCAGATTCACACAAAATGCGTAGTTGCTGTCGTCAATGGTACCGAACCATACTTCACCGAGAGGAGCCCCAAATGAACTGTAATTCGCTACAGCCTCTCTTAATGCTGTCCAGTAATAGCCAGAACCTGGCATACTCCATTCCTTAAACCCAACTTTTTCTATGGAGACAAGGTACAGACCCTTGCCATAGGAAGAAGATATGTCTTCCACATCCTTAATGGAATCATACAATGCACGCATTTTGTCATCATAGTCGCTGATATCCTGTCCATCTATGGAATTGGCATAGTAATTACCATTACCAAATTGAGACATTTTATATCCCGGCCACTCCCCATATGTCACTCCATGCGACTGAATTACAAGGGTCTTACCATTGTTAATCAGTTCGCAGGCCGTCCATTTGTAACCCATAAAATTATAGGTCTTTCCTAACTCCAGATTTGCATATTGTTCCTCATTATTCATAATTAACCCCTTTCTTAACTAAATAAATATGTTCTTCGGTTCCTCGCTAAATAAGTTCGTTTTGTCACAAAGCATAACAACTGATTCTTCATAATGCCCGACGTTATTATTTACATTCTTAAAGCCGAGAGATTCATAATATTTTACTAAATCGGGCACAATGTCATGTGCATCCAAATTGTTTGAAAAAACCTCATAGTCTCCATAATGTAAATATCCAGCTTCCAATATAATAGGAACACTCACAGTCCCCGTAAGATCATTGATAAGCTTTGCACCAGCATCTTTGGCAGCACTTTCAATCTTTTTAATTGCAACAAACTTTTTACAATACTCTGTAAAGTCGTAAACGTAAAATGGAACATTATCTAAATGAAAATCGTCTATAATGTTGTAAAGTGCAACACTGCAGCAAGCATCTTCTGTTCTGAGATCAATTGTCTTACTTGCAAAACCAGTAGTGAAATTATCACTTAAAAGAAATTGAATCAGAGTAAGCCGAATGTATCGTAGACTTCCAACTAGTAGCTGTTTTGTTATTTGATGAAGATGCTTATGAAAAGTGTCATCATTTGGAATTAAATTGAAAGATTTTTCTGTATTGGAATAATTAAGATAATACAGAAAGAATCTCTGTGCCAATTCAGTGTAGTCATCATTTGAGCATGATTTAATATTTATTAAATCTGCTATGTACTGTCCTAATGTTAATAGATCGGCTGTATACTGATCAAAACCTTCATGCTCCATAAATCCTCCTAAATTTTAAATTTCACAAAATCTTTTGAAGGGAAAGAAGTTTAAGCTATCAAATTCATGATAAACCTCTAATCTGTATTAAATTGTACAGTAATTTTATTATAGCAATTAACGCTTGTTTCTTATGCTTTATGTGCTTTCATCCAATCCTGCACATACCAAAGCTGGCTGCATCCTCCGCCAATGTCATCCTGACCGGCTGGATCAAAGATTCTTGTATTGTATCCTTTTTCAAGGAATGACTGTTCAAATGCACGGATTGCATCAAGATTCTTAAATCCAGCATCTTTCATATTCTCATTTGGAGAACATACAACGCTGAATGTGAAATTGAATACAGTCGATGAGAATAATAACTGTAAGCGCTCTTTGTCAGCGTCTGTGTTGTTTGTACCGTCGATACAGTAATTCAGATATGGGTGTCTTCCTGTCTCTTTCCACCAAAGAATACCTAAGTCACGAATCATCTCAAGCGTAAGCTTGTTCTCATATGGAATCAACTTATTTCTATCTATGTAGTTTGACTTATGTATTGAAAATTGCAATCCTACTTTATCAATCATCTCTGAAAGTCGAATCATTTTTCTGATCGACTCATTTTCCATTGGTGCGATTGTTGATAATAAAAGCTCTGCTTTCGGATAAGATTTATGCAGTCTTACGATTGCTTTTTCAACCTCATCCCAATTGAGTAATGGCTCACCCATACTCATGAACATAATTTGGAAACGCTTTCCGTTTTCATTCACATCTGTGATGTTCTTATCCGATAATACTGTTGCAATCTGCTCAACAATCTCATCAGCTGTTAAGTTTCTTACAAACTGGTTTCCTGTTCCGCAGAATTTACAGCCCACTGGACAACCACTCATGGTTGAACAACAAATGACTGTCCTTTCGTAAAAGCTGTTGTATTTGTATAAAACAGCTTCTGCAACCATATCCTCCTTTGTAAATACATATTTATATACATTTCCTTCTGAGCTTTCAAACACTTTAAAATCCATCTCTATTATCCTTTCTATTCATAATTGTCTAAGCATCTAAGCATTATGTGTAAACATTTAAAATCTAATTTCTAACTCTTAGCACAAAAAGGCTGCCACATTAGCAAACATTCCTTTACTAAGTGGCAGCCCTTTAATTAACCTCTAGGGAACCTCTAAAATCAACACCTTAGTACTTTTACAACACTCTCTATTAGAACTACATAACTAACGTTATTCCGTCTGAGAGGCAATGCAAAAGTTCCAAAATCAAATCCAGATTTAGCATTATCTAAATTTTAAATTTCACAAAATTTTTTGAAGGAAAAACTGGTTCAAGTAAAGATTCCTCGCATGCCGTATGTGAGGAATCCTTTATACTGTATTTGTCTAGAAAATGCACACCATTCACAACCCACATATCTCTTAGATTAGGCTTTCCATCAGCTAACGCAGAGCAAACTAAAAAATCGCCGCTGCCATGCTCAATACCTTCCCGGTTTGCAATTAAAATATCACCCAAAAGAGTTTTTATTGGATAATTTATATAATTCAGTGATAAATGGAAGGCGTAATTAGTAACCTTCCCACAATTCGTTACAATCTTATGCCAAGGTATCTCACCAGTCGGTAAACTTATTTTCTTCAAAGACGCAGTAGTTATATGTGTCCCATCAGCAAACGTATAAGTATTAGAAAGTTGTACTTCATCAACTACCCAAAATTCACCACTCAACCCACTCAAAATAAACTGCTTATTTTGATCTGTAACATAATGACAATCTTCGTGGGCATTGTAACATTCTGTTCCAACTAATGGTCGCGTCATATACACGGAATACAATTTTTTATGTACACATTTCCAATTTTGAAGATTATAAATTATATCTGGCAATGACGAAAGTTCAATCTGTTTCATAAAGCCTCCTTCTCTCTAAATTATGATTGCAGAAGGCGACTGTTCAGAAACAATATCTTTCAAAAACTTTGTAGTCCCTTCTTTATCCATTACACCATCTAATAAATCGGAACGTTTATTTACCCAATCAGCGTTATCTTGTAAAACTGAAAAGCTATCAACGACAAAAATAACAGGTATCCGAGTATGCAAAAAGACTTCCGGAATTTGATCGCAAAGATTAATTTTTGTATTATTGGACAACTCTGTAGACAAAGAATATTCACCTGAGAATGCAACATTATCATCCTTTAACTTGGCAGAGAACTTCTTGTAATCTGCATCAGAAGACAAATTTAGGAAATAATACAGTGGCTCTGTAAAAATGGAACCATGTGTAAAATCCTCAGATTCACATGCAAACGAAGCAAAATCAATACTTGTTGATTGCTCACTTGCTGGTAATGAACCAATATTTTTACTACTTGGTAACCCTTGCTGCTGTGTATTAATGAAACTGTCATCATCCTCAAGTGTGTACAAATAATCAAAAAGCTGTTTCCGCAATGCCAGGTCACCAAGTAAAATTGGCGCAAACGCTTTCATGAGTTGTACAAGAAAATCATGAATACACTTAGTGTTATTATTATTTCCTGAAAAGATGTCAATAATATCGCTGGCCTGGCATTTTTTATCTGGGTTAATCGTGCGTGAATTGTAAGTTAAGTAACAGGAAACACCAATCAGTGCATAGAGTTTCATTTGAAAATTCGGACTAGCTATAGTGTAAGATTGATCTATACGATCTGATTCATTATAATATTTTAAAGATCCACCATTAGCTTTCGGCAAATTATCTATTCTGATAATGGAAGAAAGATCGTGTAATACTGTCAATAATAAAGAATGCAATTCATTAAAAGCTTCTGGATCTATTGTAAACTTCTGCAGTTCACGATAATCCAGTTCACTACCAAAAGATGAGTTATTGAGCCGCTTCATATAAACACTATCAGGTGAAGCAGCTACAATATAGCAATATTCATGTTCTTCACTTATATAAATTTTAGACAAATCCGGTTTGATCTGAATTTGCGTATCAGATCCTGCAAGAGCATCCATCTCTTCTGCAAACAATTCCTTAAATGCTGGTGTGAATTTTGGAAATACAGTAAGCATCTCCTTATATTTAGCAAATGCATCAGAATGACTGCTAAATATAACATTTTCAAACGTCTTGAGAATGGATGGTTTCCAGTGAACATCTAGATGGTCAGCGGCATCCAGGAACTTAATAATACTAGAGTAAGTAGTGAAGTCATCTCTTAATTCATTCCCAATAACAAAGAATACGCTAGTTGCAATCATTCCCTCTGATTTAATGCAACAGACAAAATCTCCGCGATGCCAGTAGTCCACCTGGCATTTATCAAATACTCCATAGATAACTGCTGAAAAACCAGGGCAAAAATCATGCTTCTCCAGCTCAGCGAACAATAAGTTACAATCAACACATAAATTCATAATGTTGCCTCCTTAAATTTATTTGTACTAAAGCACAAATGGGTGTAGAGCTTTTACACTCTACACCCATGAATAATTAAAATCTTCATATTAAATAACCCTAACGCCTCAAGTCTGAAGTAATAATAGTTTTAGTCCTCATGGCTGCTCAAAAGAACATCAGGCATAATGGAAGCATGAAAATTGCATACAGAACTAAGACTATAGCAGGAATAATCTTACACCTGATCTGGAAACGTCTTAAGTCATGCCGATAATCTGCATCCAACGGATACAATTCTTTTACACGATCAGTAAATACTGTAGTCCATTTATTTGGATGTGTCATATAATAAAATACATCTGGACGAATAACATTCTTAAATGAATCATCTCCTAGGATACAGAAAGGTAAGGATGGAAGATCATGTAAAATACTAGAAAAATGTTTATCTTCTGTGAACTACCCATTGTCTAAAGCCAATGGGCTTCCTGCTTCACAGACCTCGTAACCTACTATCTCCACAGGCGTTAATTCGGGCAGTCCCTGCCCTATATTGTTATTTTTATGCTATTTGTCTTAATCCTTCTTCCAGTATATTCTTTGCTGCATTGATATCCCTGTCATGATTTGTTCCACAGACAGGACATATCCATTCCCTTACTGATAGATTTTTCGTCTCTGTATTTTGGTATCCACAGACTGAACACAATTGACTACTGGCATAGAATGTATCTATTTTGACATATTTTCTGCCATTCCACTTGGCCTTATATTCTAACTGTCTTGTCAGCTCATGCCATGATACATCACTTATGGACTTTGCCAAATGATGATTTTTTACCATGTTTTTTATCTGCAAATCTTCCGAAACTATCACTTGGTTTTCGCTGATAATCTCATGTGACATCTTGTGCAGATAATCTTTTCTGGTATTTGTTATTTTCTCATGGCATAATGCTATCTTTTTCTTTGTTTTGTAGTAATTTTGACTTCTTTTCTCTTTATGGGCTAACTGCCTTTGCAGTTTCACCAGTTTCTTTTCGTATTTTCTGATGATTTTGGGATTTTCGTATTTTTTTCCATCAGAAGTAATACATAACTCCTTGATACCTAAATCTATTCCGGTATTTTGATTTGTATGTGGCAGTTCCGTGTGTTCTGTTTCCACTAAAATTGATACATAATATTTTCCACTCGGAACTTGTGATATCGTTGCCGATTTTATCTGTCCACTAAAATTTCTATGCAGTTTTGCTTTTATACCTTTTAATTTAGGCAGTTTTACTCTATTGCACCCGAAATCTACTGTTATATTGCCATTCGTAAAATTTGTTGTATATGACTTATGATTATCGTGTTTACTCTTAAACTTCGGATAACCTGCATGTTCCTTAAAAAATTTTTGGTATGCAGCATCCATGTTGTAAATCGCATTTGTCAGAGCAAATTTATCCACTTCTTTCAGCCATTCATATTCTTTCTTTAATTGTCTGTTGCAGTAATTGTTACAGTCGGTTTTACTAACTGATTTTTTCTCTTTCTCATATACTTCTTTCCGGTATGCCAGGGTCTGATTATACACAAAACGGCAACAGCCAAATGTTTTTGCAATCTGTATTTTCTGCTCATTATTAGGGTATATTCTGTATTTATATGCCTTTAACATCCACTGTCACCCTCTTTCTCAACCTTGATTTTCTATATATCTTTTCAGCATTTCTTTCGATACATTCCCTGCACTACAGGCAAAATATCCATCTGTTCAGAAGGTATGCTCTTTTCCGTAGCTATGTCTTTTTTAGACTGATGCACGTCTTGTTGAGCTTTAAAGCCGAAAGCAAGACATGCAATACCAACGAGTATACATAGAACTCCAATGATATTTTCCCATTTATTGCATATACAATCGTATGCAAAATAAAACAAAATGCAGGCTAGTATGCCAGCCAAAACAATAAACATTTAAAATCCTCCAAGTGCTGAAATTCCTATTTTGATATCAAATAGACTTTTCCATTCTTAAATTTGATATCATAATCTTTTAAATTAATGCCATCAATATCAAACTCATCACTTGTCGGTTCACCATCTATTACAATCTTCGCTTTACCAGATGCGGCAAGTTTATGTAATTTCTCTTCCTGCTCTTTTCTTGTTTGCTTTTTGTGATTAAATTGTTTTTCTGTCTCTACTGCCTGACTCTGCTGTTCTGTATCTAGTTGCTCTCCAAGTTTATGTAGTATAGCAACTCCATGACCCGCTGCACACTTCCCACCAATAAAAACAAAAACAAAGAACAATATTGTTAGAAATGTCACAATATACTTTGTAGCAGGACTCAGAACTTTGTCAGGTACTGCATTAATTGCAAATGTTACCGAAATAGCTATAATTATCAATGTAACGTTATCCATAAATAAAACCTCCAAGTGATGAAATCCCTGTTATAATATCAGCAATGGCCAAAGACACGAGACAAATGCAGATCAGCAGACCGCTTTTTCTAATCCTTAACTTATAGGATGCAATCTGCACAAATAAGATAATACAAAGAGTCAATAAAATTAAACCACCTACAAGTAAAATCAAATGTACAATTTTCATGAGTCTTTATTCCTCTCATTTCCTAAACTGTCACATAAGTTTCTCACAGGACACTTAGTACAAACTTCCGGATGCTGTAACGTGTCTTCAACACAGCTCAAACAAACCCTATTGATTGCACTTAATAAATCAGATGCTCCTGTAGTAATAACATGTAAATCAGACACTTCCTTTATCTCTGGATAGCTTTCAAGATCAAATAAAAATTCTGCATGATGCTCTAATCTTTTAAACTCCTGAATATCCTGAGAATCATCAACAGAGATCTTCGCTGAAATATAAAAATCTTTCATAATAATCACCTCAAATTAATCTTTCTGTAAATGCTTCTTTGCCTTGAAAGCACTCCGGAACACCAATAATGGCGATGTGTCCAAATGCCATTTCTCAAAGCGATACTTCTGTCTAATATCTGGATATTTGTTTCGATCGACCTCAGAGAAAAACATCTCAGCTGGGCGTGCAAAAACATCATAATTGATAGGCATCTCAGTATCTTCATACAATGCCTGATACAAAACAAGCATCTCACCAGTTTCTGTATGCTTAGCAAAACCTAAAATAGCATACATGTATTTCGTCCCAGGATCTTGCAAAGTTTCTCTCTTGAAATGCCTGACAATATCACCAGTTTTGAAAGTTCTGCCATTGATAGTTAACTGTCTCATAAACAATTCCTCCTATTTTAAAAAGCCTGCTAGATATTACTCTAACAGGCTTTGAATGTATATTATTATATTTTCATACGATAAAATATTGTGGCTCCACATCTGCTAAGAAAATACTATCTTTTCACAAAATCAAAAGTATTATCAATTTTTCGAATCATCATGCACTTGACTTGGTCAAGATAATCGTATGGGACCTCCCCTTCGCGCTCATTTTCATTCACAAGATTATGAATCTGACTTGTCAAACACACTTCTAAATCTGGAAAATTACTTATACTGTTTGTTTTATTCATTGACAGCTCCTTAATCAGAAAATTGATCTTCAAATACTTTTGCCGTAAAATCTCTGCCCGGAACAGCATATACAATATTAGTAGCACAAGCAGTACTGAAAACTTCATGCATTAAAGTTGCTACCTGCTTTGGATCCTGCCCAAATACTCCGCAACCGAAAGCACCAAGGATTAATGTGTCAATGTCCTGATCATTGACAATATCTCGAATAAAAAGTAAACGATTTTTCAGAACTTCAGTATTTTCTGCATCACTAACATTCTGATATTTCTGTGCAGCATACTTATTTGGAGCAGCACATGTTAAAATGTCTGCTTTAGCAGCATGCTCATCATTTTCAAATATAACATCTGGCGTGTATAAAGCCCTGTCTGTATACAGCGCACGATTAAGCAATTTCTTATTTGGTTCATAGTAGGTATCACGAAAACTGTCAAGTACTGGATATAAAGTTGAATCCATACAAAGGCACTCTTCCTGAGCCTTACTACCTTTTAAAAACATCCCACCAGGATTTTTAAACGATGCAAAATTTAAAGCAGCAATCTTATCCGAACCTCTAATACTGGAAATATAAAAAATTGCCGTCACTGTGTCCATCGCTAAGAATAACTGTCTCGGAATACCGACCGCAATTGATTGATGCAAATCCTTTGCATCATATAAAACTGTATTTGCAATCTGCACATTGATGTCGTCTGCATATTTAGAAGAAACATAATCCAAATGTTTCTTAGCTTTGACAGAACGTGCAGCTTTATCATTCCAATATCTAGCATTTCTGTTCTCCATATTATCTCTCCTTTTATTTACTCAATCTGCAATCAATGAGTCCAAGGCCCATCTGAAATGTTTCTACAGACTGATGTGATCATTGCAATCTTACGCAGACACTCTTGTAACTCAATGTCATCCTTTTCCTTCTCATTTCTTTTGTGTTCTGCCAGTAGCTGTTTATCCTCAGTACTTAGTGACGAATACCATTGGTCATATAAATACTTACTAAAAGCCTGCGGCATAAAAAGTCCGCAAATACAATACCAATGTCTTCGTTTCAATTCTGCCATCCATGCCATATTATCTCTCCTTTGGTTAACGTGAAAAAAGACGATCACGATATTGATATGCTGCAGTCGCGAGTGTAGAAATATTACGTAACCCTTGTTGTAACTCACGATACTCTTTTTCTCTCTTCTTCCGCACTTTCTTTGCTAAACGCTGTTTAGCTTCTTCACTTAAGGATGCATACCATTCATCATATAATTGTCTACTAAAAATCTCTGGCATAAAAGTTCTACAAATGCAGTACCATTGTCTTCTTAATAACTCTGCTCTCCAAGCCATACTAAACCACCTCCATTGGTTGTAGTACACAATCGAACTTGCAATCATTTAAAATACGATTGGCTTCCTCAGTTAAATAATGGAAACCTGGCCGCAGAACATGTGATGTGAAATAATGATCGATACGTGTTTCATCTTGTATAAAGACCTGCTTTGGACCACTCACTCGATTTTTTGCCTTAAGGTATGCACGTTCTGATAATCTTTCACTATTTACTGTCAAAGTTGCAACTTCAGTTTCTGGATGCTTCTCAGCCCACTCCTCAAATTCTTTCCATGTATGAATAACTGTTACCATATTAAACCTCCATTCTCTGCGGACTGTCTGCGTTTTAATTCAGCTGCCCACGCCACACTAAACCTCCAATCCCTGTGGATTGACCACAGTTTCTTTCAATTGGTACAATATTAACTACATACCCGATTTCTTTTTCGTTGTCATAAATTTCCATTGTACCGCCTACACAAAATACAAATGAGAACCGCTTGTCATCCAATTCAAGTAATTTAATTAAATGATCCGTGAGTTCATTTAAGTTCCGTGCATCTTCTTTTAATTCTTCAATATGTGACATTCCCTCACTCCTTTTAAAGAAACTTAGTTTCAAAGTGTTGCTAGCATACTCTCCATACACCGTCTGGTCTTAACTGTGCAAACATTAATAATCCGCACAAGGCTCGTTTAGCATTTCCTTCCGTTGCCTTCCAATAATCTTCATCTACATCATCTTTTAATGATGATATGATTTTCTTTAACGGCTCAATTGTTTCTGCACCGGTTCTTCCGTCAAGATAATATGCATAACTATGTGAATCTCCTTCGCCTATTCCAAGTTCTTTCTTCTTTCTATCTATAATGTCAGAATAATTATAAGTAATATTAACTGTCATTTCCGTCGTACCACTGACACAATACGTTCCACCTTTTATGTCATGTTTTTCCTCTGTTTCTAAAACTTCATTTGTGACCGGATCACATAAATCAAAATCCCAACTCATACTAAAATCTCCTTTTCTAAATTTCTAACTTATGTAACAAATCAACTATTGCTGCATACCTGCCCTGATTCCGTACCTTGAGTTTCTCGTTGCTATTTTGCATTGCATCATCATAATCTCTGTTTACTTTTTTAAGCTGTTCCGTAATAATTTCAAGAATTTCATCCTTTGTCTTACTACATGCATATATTTTATTACATTTCTCTTCATACTCTTTACTCTTCATACTCTTTACTTTAGTAGTATTCATTTCTAATACTTCAATATCATTTTCCCAAAGGATATCGACAAACCTAATGGCCAATTTTAACGGAATTTCCATATCCATCATAGTCTGTAGATGCTGCCACTCATCCCATGTTAGTAAACTACCTTCTTTTGCTTTTGCAAACTCAAGCAATTGCCCATCCTTGTATTCAAAAAAATCTTCATCAACTAAATGTTGTACTGCCAAAGAAGTCAGCCATTCATTGATAATTTTCAGTTCATCATTGTTATATTTCATGAATTCGCACCTTTCCAAAATCTTAATTTCATCAGTCATAATCGTAGTCGTTATAGTCACAATCTACACAAAATATGCAGCTGATGTTTGCTCCAAAATTTGTAACCAAAATGCCACCGTACTAAATCTCCAATCTATGAATCAATCCCAGTCTCTTTCAATTGCGAAATCTTCCATTTTTTAAATAGCTCATAATCACGCTTTCTAGGATGACGACACCAGTATAACTCCTTTAGTAAAATACCTTGCAAACTGAGAACGGTATAGCCTTGACCAATAATATCAGCAAGATACTGCCCAAGTGTTAATGAATCTGCATCTTTTGATTGAATGTAGTCATAATAGTATCTCCCTCCAAGTTATCAGTACATGGTTTGCAGTAGTATTATGATTTCAATGATTTCTCATATTTTATTGTTGTCTCGACTAGCTTATCAACAAGATATTGCTCTCTAGTGAGTACTGCATTTTCAACATAATGTGATCTCATATTATTTAATAGCTCTTCAGAATAATCAAGCATAGGGCTCTCAGTATAATACATTTCACGCAAATCTATACCAAACAGACCAAGCCATGTTCTAAACTGATTGAAGAATCTATGATACAATAGACTAAAGTCCTCTTTAGTTATGCTATCATTAATCAGCTCCTCTGCAAGTTGCGTTTGTGCTGTGCAATGCTGAAACCATAACTTCTTCAAATACTTCTTCCGCAGATGGGTATATGCCTTGAATTTCCAAAAACTACCATCTGGTGATACCTCCAAACAATAAGTACATGGGAATTTATAAGATGCAAGAAGATCTTGTGCACTTGGCCAGCTCACTGCTGGATGCGTATGTATAATGACAATATCTGTATGATTAGCTATAAACAATTTCATATCTTCTGAAGTTGTTACAATATTGTCCCTCGTGGTCTCATGCTCCAGGCAATACTCACCTGTTTCTGTATCGATTGTACACAAACTTTCGCGTTTGTCGTCTTTGTGTGCGTCTAACATTATTATGATCACCTTTAATAATGTTTCTGTACATTCTGATGACTCACCAAGACTGTACAATGCTTGCATAAAATCTGTATTTGTAATTAATTCGTTCATTGCTCTTTCTCCTATACCTTCAAGCGTCTCCATTAGTGAGATCCCCTACCCACTGTAGCATTTCAACGATTCCCTTTAAATCTGGTAATAGCATGAAGCATATATTATTGCTCTTGTGCTCATGTACAGCATCCCACATTTTTGTATTAACTGCATATAAGCCAATGCTTGCAAGAAAGAGCATAAGCAACAGCAAGAATATTGTAGCAAACAACATAAAACCAATGTTAATGTCAAACCAAATCTCTGCAACAAATGATACTGCACTAATAATTAAAACAGATAGAGCAAAAGCAGTTATTAAACAACCGAATATACGCTGAAACCATACATTTGTTAATAATTTTCTAACCATAATAGTATCCTCCTATTTCCCGTTATATCTATTACAATTTACCTCTCATCAAGCCAATGCCACAAAAGATAAACTATAAGTGCCAAAAGAAAACCAATAATAAGTTGCACAGCTGGCCATGCCAATGACAGAGCAGCACTATCAATGCAGTTAATTATATCGTAAAAACCTTGTCATCCATATTACTTTACTTTCTCGATTCCAATAATTACATATCCAGGCATCAATCCATACTCCTCAGCATCACGTAATGTATATGTAACATCCAGAGTGATCTCGCGTCCTATGCACTTACAGCATGTAAGTGCACGCAATCTTGAACAATCGTCAACTTTCGCACAATCACCATCTTTGCGCAATTCAAACTTTTTACGCTATTTAGCAACTGCATCAAGATACCTGGTACTATTTTCTTTTTAAAAACTCTTTTCATGTGTGTACCTCCAAATCATTACTGTGTTATACAAATGTAAATCATTTAAAGATGTTTTAAATAACTTGCATTTGTATACAAAGCAATATTAAAAGATGATGAAGCTCTTACACTTTATCATCTCACTATTTAATCAAATCATATTACATGTCGCTCCATCCAATGAAGACAACATTAATTTCTCTTACATTTAAAAACCTCATCGCTGGTTTTATATCTGATTAAGATCCCATTCTGTAAATCCAATGATACACTGACATCGCGTTCAGTTTCATTCAACGAATAATAAGACTCTTCCAAAGATGAGTAAAACTCTGGATCTTCGCTCGAATTCTTTTGAACAAAGATTACTGATCTGTCATCTATCCTATGCTTTAAGTCTCTTAATATCATAATTCTCACTTCTCAGTAATATGCTATCACACTCATATAGTAAACTCATTTTATATACTGTTTTAGCCATTCAGAAACAATGTGCTCATATTGTTCGTCTGCTTTTAATGCTTTGCTACGCGAAATTAGGAAATAGTCCCATGCCTGAAACTCTCCCATATCAAGATCATCCCATGTACAATCGACATATTTCCATGACTTATTATAATAAACACGATTCCAAGCATGACAATCACTCATAAGAATGTTGTTCTTTATATTATTATAGTTACACAGCATTGAAAATGTTGCTGCGTATCCATAACAAATTGCACTCTTATCCAGAAACACACTGCAAATACTCTGCGACATATCAACATCATCATTATTTAGATCTGTTATTGAATAATCATAGCTTGTTTTCTTTATAATAATGTCATGCATCTTACACATTTTGCTTTTGACTGACTTAGCTTTTACTATCTGCTTCTGCCAAGATCGTAGTGTCTTAAACATTTTGTTTTTGGTTGCTATTCGTAGCTTGCCATCAGCAAATTTTGGGTATGTACATATCCCAGCTTCCTCTGATCCGTCAGGATATGTTATATGTAATAGATAATTGGGCAAGAAGAAGTATTGTGGATTATCCAAGCGTAGCAGCAAATAAGTCTCTTCTGCTTTTGCATATGATACGGATGTTAATTTCTGTGAATCTATGCAATATACATCAATATTCTGAAACTCTGCAATATCGTTGTCTGTTACAAGTGCGTCATTACATGCATCGACCCATGCTTGATATAGTTCCTGCTGTTCCTTGTCTAAATGATCGTAATACCATCTAGATGAATAGTCATTGTATTGACTAGTATATTTTAAATCATCAGTCGCTGCCCATGCAGTACTTGTGTCTATTAAAATAATTGTGGAAAATAATATTGCAGCTAAAAATAATGAAAATAACTTATAAAAATATTTTTTTTTCAAATTGCACCTCCAAAAAACAAAAACCACTGATATGATTTTGCCAGTGGTTTTTGTTATCTTATTTTTTCTTATTCTTCACAAGACTCATGAAACCCATGAAAAAGAATAAAGGCTAAGAGTCTTTGTAACCATACACTCATTGTAACACCTCCTAAATTTCCAATTTCTTAGGTGAGCTACTCTTTTCCAGTCCTTTACGCATCTTTCTCATCTGATCACTATTGAATTCTGGTTTTGCATACACTGAAACATCTAGATTTCTCTCTAAACCCTGGCGAATCTCTGCCATCTGATCCCGTGTATACTTTGGTTTCGCATACGCTGAAACATCAAGGTTTTCCTCTAAACCACGACGAATCTCTTTCATTTGATACTCATCATACTCTGACTTTACGTAAATTGTAACATCAATGTTTCTCTCCAAACCTCTACGAATCTCTGCCATTTGATACCGTGTATACTTTGGTTTTGCATAAATGGAGACATTTAGGTTTTCCTCTAAACCACGACGAATCTCTGCCATTTGATCCCAGATGTATTCTGGCTTTGCGTAAATGGAGACATCTAGGTTTCTCTCCAAACCCCGGCGAATCTCTTTCATTTGATAATCATCATACTCTGACTTTGCATATGCTGAAACGTCTAGGTTTCTCTCCAAACCCAAATAAATCTCTCTCATTTGATCATGATCAAAAACGGAAAGATCCATATCGCTTTTTACTTCATTGTTTTCTAACCAAAATTTTGCCATTTTATTACCTCCTAAAATTTCATTTTCTGTGGCTTATCATGTACATCTGTAACAATCTCGTATTCAGCACAATTCTCACGCTTCGTACTACCACAAAGACCTTCAGCACCTGATCTGTTCATAATGCGTTTGCCATTGATTTCTGGGCAGTTTAAAGAACCGCCATTGATACACTCAATTTCTGGAACTGCAGGTTCACCATAACTTCCAATACTGAAATTCAATGCTCTTGAATGGCAATCAACTTTTACACCGTCAACAATTATTTTATTCAAGGAAGGCTCCCTACCAGGCTCCCAACGACCATAGCTCATGCCTGTATGTGTTTCGGTACCGATACATGCCTGCATTCCTTCAGAGCACTCAAGTGTTAAAGTTCCAGATCCTTTAATAGTTAATATGCCACTCGCTTGCAATGGGCAACCTGTAGCAACAATACTGTTATCACCAGTCACTTCAACGATTGCATCTTTTCCAGCTTTGTATGAATTCTTCAGATGAGTGTTATTAAACTTGAGGCCTAATGCATTCACCAATTTCTCATCGTCAGTGTCTAAAACAAAGTCATCTGAAAGACGATAGATAATGCAATCGAATCTTAATGGATCTGCTGGGAAATAATCACTGCAAATAGCTATGCGATCATAAATTGAACATACAGGACATTTCATGTCACTAGCCTTACTAACTTCTTGCAGGGTCAGTATGCTGCCAGAAGAAAACTTTCGAACAATAAAGCGTGGAAATACAACTTTAAAGCAATTCAAAGATTTTAATAATTTAATAGAACGCATAAAATCATTTACAGCAAAAGCACTGTGGTAAGCAAAAGCACTGTGAGAATAAAAATTATTGAACCTATCAAAATCTTCCCCGTAAGCCTCTGTTAAAACTTTATGTACATCAGAAGGATCAAGACATAGCAATTTTGCAACTAACTCGCTTGGTTTGTCACCAAGCTTGTCATAATCAATAATATTTGGAGATTCTGTATCATTCAAAAAATTAATTGTAGAGATACTCCAAAACGCTCTTTGCATTAGTTTCTGAAGTGTGCTGGACGAAGGATTAAAATTGCGGCAACCAGCAACAATATCATAATTAAGCCCTCTTTGTAAACCTAATGGTAGTTCAGTTAAATCTTTTAAATCTGCAAAAGTTCTGTACAGCAATGGCACTTTTGGCACTTCCTCTACAGTTGTTCCATTCTCAATCGGTCCAACATACTTAATCGAATAATCCTGTTCAAGTTCTCTTTTTTCAATAACTTCAGCCGGTATCTCAAAAATCTCCCAATTTGGAGATTCGCCTACTGCTTCTTTCCATTGTTTTAATGTCCATCTTGTATCTGTCATAATTTTCCCCCATTCAATAAAAAAGAAGTAAACTTTTTAGTTTACTTCTTTTGCTACTCGGTACTTATTCCAATGATTGAGTTCTTTGAGTACTTATCAAACTTTATAATACTGATGAAAACATTAATAGCATAATTTCTAACTAAGAGTTCAAATTATGCACTTTATCAGTTAATTATACTGGCTAAAATTATTCTTCAGAATCATTAGATCTGTCTGGTAAGAACTTTTTAATATACTCATGAGCCTGCTCAGGCGTTATTAATAATTCATCAACAAGCATACTTGTAAGAACGCCGGCATCTGTCATATGCAGTTTAACTGCAGCGGAAATAATTCCTTCTGCCTTTCCTTCTGCTCTTCCTTCCGCTCTTCCTTCTGCTCTTCCTTCTGCAGCGGCCTGTTCTCTTTCCACCTGTAATTCATATTCATATTCTTCTTGAGCTGTCATAATAGATTCTACCTCGCTTTCTATTTCAGGACTAATCTGTAAGAATGGGTTAAATGCGGAGTCTGTCATTCGGTTCTTGAAAACAGCTTGCAAAAATTTAATAATTGTTGCATCCGAAGTATCCCAATCATAGTCTTCAGACAGTAATAAAAAGTCAATATTGATTAAGGATTTCTCACTAGGATAATAGTCACTTAACCCATTTTGAAGTCTAAAACTTTGCACTGTATTTTGCTGAGCTTCCTGGATGCCATATAAGCAGATCCAAGTAGAATAGACTGGCATTGGTCTATTGTAGCTCGAATACTTCCAGTTTTCATATATTATTTTCCTCCTGTTGAATATCCTAACTTAATGCAAATCATTTCTCCAATCTAAATTGAGATAACTTCTTTCTTCTTGCAATATGGGCACTCCTTGATAAATAAGAATCCCATTGGTCTTATTTCTGCCTGAGCGCCACATGCACTACACTCAGTTGGTATGCTCTTAATTTTCTCGTTATCTGTCATCGATGTTTCTCCAGCACTACTAAGCATGATATGCTCGGGTTTTTCAGCAGTATATGCACACATGGTGGAGCAACCAGAGCAAGCAGTATGGCAAGTCGTAGTACATTCTCCATTGCAACTAATTCCACGATTTCTCATATTTTCTCTCCTTAATTCGTAAGATTATCAGTAAAGACGTGAATATACGCTATATCATTTCTATCCACTGCAACTGCATACTGTTTTGTGTGTATATTTACCATCACATCTTCACCATTGATATATTTCTGATAGTCATCCTTTGATATCACTGCATCCATGTAATAGGAACCAGCAACACCTTTTGTTGAAATCGTATATACCAAATTACCATTTCGTGCATTCTCCGCAATATATGATTCTCTTTTGTCTGTCTGATAGTCGTCAATACGCTTAACTCCATATATAACGACGGCAAATGCACAAATACTTAATGACGGAATCACAATTTTGTACATCCACTTAGAATGCTTATGCCTCTTACTCATGTAGCCACCTCTGTATGAATTTCTTCCTTATTATAATGCAATGTACGTTAATCACTTATGCACAAAGAATTTATGGTAAAAACACCAGCCCATTCTGTGCATTGTCTCTACTACTTCATCCACGTGTTGACCTAGCAAGCACCCATCTTTATAACAAAATCCTTTATGATCATCAAAGTAGATGAACTCATCTACATCAAGGCCGTCTGAAAATAATTTATCTGAGGCGCATGTTAATAATCGATCGAGTCCCCTTTCTAAAGTGACTTCTATGTAATCATTCGTTGGTACAAATTGCATTTCATCCTCCTACTTATGACTCTTTATATAATATTAGCTATGCTGAACAAAGGCTACAAGAAGTGCCATCATTACATAAAATAAAATAGTTCCAAATAGAGGCTCTAAGCAATCATAAATTGATTCCTTAAAAAGTGAATCTACGCAAAGAAATGTGATACCTAATGCAATGATAATATGTGCTATTGCCATACCCGTAAAATTACACATAATAAATGCAAATACGGAACATGCCACAGGCAATACTAGCATTAATATAACTGCGCCTAGATCATACTTACAATTTTGCTTGAAATTGTGTAGTGCTTTCGAGAACCATGACTCATAGATTCTAATTAATTTCTTTAATGGTGTAATGCTTGTACACCATTTTTTCAAATCCCTATACATAAAACCTCCGCGTTACTTATTTCAACAATAATATTCATCATATGATTAAATTTAGCTGCATTTGAAGATGCATCCTCTGCGGATGCATCTTACTCTTTTGTTTTCTTAACGGTCTCTGCAATTTGTATAGCATAATGTTCCTGCATTGCAATAGTATGTTGTTTTGCTTGTTGGCTTCTTATCTCTTTCTCGTTCTAATAATGTCAGATGCCTGCCATTTTTAAACATCCTCCTAATTACTTAAGTTACCTTGTGCTTATACATTTATCTTTCGTGGCATTCTGCGTTGTAAGGTGTAATAATTTGCAGCCTCAATACAGATACCTTGATCAATGCATGTAGTAACTAATTTTTTAACCTGTTCTTTTGATAATGCGTTAATAGAACCATTATGTAAAAATCATTAACACAATCACCAAGATACTTGATAGGAATAAGGGACTTATACTCAGCATCACTCACACCAGAAATGTCATAAATGACAACATAATACATTATCTTACTGCCAAAAATAACATCTTCTTCTTCTGCCAATGTTTCAGCATTTAATTGATTTATCCGGCTTGATATTATCAACTCTTCAATCTCAGAAATTGGTAAATCATGATAATCAGGTATTATCTCTTTTAGCAGTACAGCTAAAGCAGCCTTCCTTGAAAAGAATCTTTTAAATGCATCATCATATGATAATTTATTTTCTTTGCGATTTGAAGACGCAGAATCATCAAATATCATTTTTCTTTGGTATATTCATTGCAGTATATAACCTCCTTCTTTTAAATAAATACTTATTATTTTAATGTCTACCGTGTATCTGCCATAATTTAATTCTCCTATGAATTTATGCGAAATGCAAAATTAATACATTTATTAAAGCTTTAATTTAGCTGGTATATTGAGATCTACATCATGATTAGTGGTAACATGTAAATCCCTGTGGCAAGGAGTTTCATAATTAAGACCCGCACAAATCTCATCAGGAATTGACGACATTGCTAAAGCAATGTCGTGCTTCACTGCTTTGATTTGTGTCTTAAGTCTAGTTTCCTCGTCTACAAGCGCATCAACTTTATGGATAGCGCATGCTATTTCATAAATATTGTGGTCTTTATATACTTCTATGACCTTGTCATATTCACGTCGATCTGGACAACCGCAGCAAACCATACGTTCACTAGGGCTGCACTTTTCGCATGGATTGTCTGGCAGTGTTTCTTTTAAAAGCTTTAAATCTTCATTATCAAAAGAATATTCTCTCTTCTCTATTACTTTCATAATATACCTTCTTTCTGTCTATAATTTCATTTCTCTTGTGCTTAACTAAGATTACTAGTTACAATATTCGTCATATTTATATTAGAATTCCATTTTACTTGGAGTTCCTTCGTTTTTCTTTGAATGCAACTTCTTAAATGTTTCGACTACGCTGCGATGAGTCAAACCATATGTATACCTCTCATTTTCCGGAATTGAATCATATATCTTTTGATCATTATCAGACCAATCATCACGCTCTTCTGGATCAAAAACCTTTCCTGTTGAACGGTGGACAGCTGAAAGTTGTAGATTATTTATAGGAATACAACGTCCACAGTTACAGCAAGTAATCATATCATTACAGTCTGTAGTTCTCTTATAATATGCAAACTCTAAACTGCCACATGTGCAAGCATCCTGCTGCTCAAATTCAAGAAATGGTTGTTTCGCATTGATACTATCGTGCATATACCATACGATATCTTCATCTTTGAGACTTTCAAAATCAGCCCACACCCCAGTCTTTAAAGCAGCATCAGCTTCATCCTTGAAACATATATCAAATTTGCCGCAATTAGCGCATCTCAGCCCAACAAACTCTGTTCCATCCTCTGCAACAGCTAATAAATGTATAAAAAAGTGGCAACCGCAGTTACATTTACTAGAATAATGCGGTTTCAGCATTAAAATAGGGCGTAAGTGTCCTGGCTTATAATATGTGCACTGCACACTAGTAATTTTAAAATGTACATTGTTATCTTTCATAACTTAATCCTCCTAAACTATTTTAATATTTTGTGGTTTATTCTGTGATCGTTTGGTCAATTCAAAGTAACCTTTGCCATCAATAACGTTACCTTGTTTAATACACTCATCAGCCACACGTCTACCATCTTCTCTTGAAACATCAGAGTCCCCATTGTGTTTAAAAATACTGATTGTGTTGCCAAGATACTTGATAGGAATAAGTGACTCATACTCAGCATCACTCACCCCACCAATATCATAAATGATTCCAGCATAAACATATGTTATGTGGCCAAAAGGATACATTAAACACACGTCACCACCTGGGAAAGCATCTTCCAGCATGCGTGCAAAATAATAACAGTAACCCGCCTCAAACAAATAACGTATAGTTTCTACACTTGTATCTGTGGAGCAAGCCGGTGAACATTGAAAACGTACACCAGCAATAAACTCTAAAATCTGTTTATTGCCACCAATAGCAACATCCCTATTTACGAACTTAGTCTTTAATTTCTGAGTTTCTGCGGTTTCATGCATTGTATAAACCTCCTCAATTGTGATCTTGAGCTAATCTTATAATGCCTTGTGAAGGCAAAGATACTCTGAGTTTGTTGAGGGTCACGGCTAACTATAATATCATTTTTGCAGGCGCTTTATTAATCTTGGCCCTTGCATGAATTATAGCTTCCTCAATTGTCATAGTATCGTAATCATCTTTAGCAATCTTAGCTACATCAATAATCTTCTTGATCTGCTTCGCCGTTTCTTCGCAGCAACATGACAAGCACTCTGAAATTGTCCAGTAATCCTGCACCGATTTAGCACCATATTTCTGAATAGCCAAAAGAGACTTACATGGGTAAAAACCTTTAGCTTTAACCTCAGCAATCTCCATCAAAATATCAGCATCTTCTGCTGAATTGAACCTTGGATAACCATCACCACTTAAATACACAGTTCCGCTCCACAATGGTGTGAGAGATTCATTGCTGTAAATTGTTTTGCATTTAATTAACTCGTCACCGTTCTTCTCGTATTTATAAACAAACGATCTTATAGCTGCAATATGTTCTTTCTTAATACATGGAATTAATGCCTCAAGTTCATACTCAAGACCTTCTTTTCTAACGTGCTGAAGGAAATCACCTGTAAACACCTCACCTTTACTCAAATCGCGCTTAACCCAATAACGCTCATGCTTATAATCTGTACGCGTAACCTCGCGGTCCTGATCATCGTCAGAACAACGCTGTTCAAACCAATCATCGACTTGTTTCATATTTAATATGAAATCTTCTGGTACTTCCAACTCAATTAGCACACGTTGTTCTAAATCAAATTGCATAAACCTTGCCAAATGACAAGCGCTTGCGTAAAGCCAAGATAAGCCAAAAGTACGCTCGTGCTTAAGCTGCGTTGATGCAAATGTGTAGATTGGATAATGCTCTTCTTCATCCACATAATCATAACCAACACATTTCATACGATTATCACGTGCTGAATACCAAACATCATCTTTTAGTACATTTAAAGCAACCTTATCTTGAAATGTAATTAATCTCATACAATCCTCCTAGTCTACTTCTACAACTCGCAGTTTCTCTGCATCATAGTGATAATAATTGCCATGCTCTGAAATAGCCGGAGAAATAAATTCATTATCACTTTTAGCAGTATTAGGTGCTATTAAACCAACGTAAACAATTCCAGTATCACGTAAATAATAGTAGTGGTGATAATTATTACTATTCACCGTTAAAGTATCAGATTTATCTTCAGTAATAAGTACAAACAAATCATTATCGCTTACTGAGGCACAAGACCCAGATGAATTAGCTTCATTATCATCACCACAACCAATTACTGTCAAACCAAGTGATGCAATACTACATAATAAAATTAATTGCTTCTTCATAATTACCTCTAATCAAAAGTTCCATTATCTTTAACTCTCTGCATATTTCTAGCTAGCTTAACATTTTTAGCTTTTTGTAGATCTTCATCTGATATTCCAAATATATCCTGCAAAGAATCCAAACAGATCAGAACATCTCCCATCTCTTGAAGTAAATTAAAATAGTCGACTTTGTCCCTGTAGGCTTTTGCAACCTCTTTTGACAACTCTGCAAGTTCTTCCATAATAATAACAAGTGTTTTTCTACCTCTAACATTTGGAGCAGCACTTGTATTATCAATCATATAATGAATATCATGCTTTTCAGTCATACGATTGCAATCTGAAGATATTTTGCCAAAACCTTCAATAAATTCATTTCTTTCCATCTTTTAATGCCTCCTTTATAATAATATATTGGTAAAGCTATCTGTTTGGAGTTCTGGTTATCCCAAACTAAAAATTGTGGTAAATACCCAGAAAACAAAAAAGTGTTGAAGATTTTCTCTTCAACACTTTTAATTAACCTCGCACTAATAAAAATACAATACAAACCGTTATCTTTAACTCAAAACTGAGAATTAAAGGCTGTACAAAGATTAGTAATCGTCAGCACTTAAGTTTTCATCGCTGGCATCATAATACTCTTCATCATACCCCTTAGCCATTAATTTATTATAGCAGTTATAGCACACTAAACGGTAAGTTATACCATGGCAGTCTTTCGTGAAAAGCATATCACTACGCTCTATCTTCTTATTACAACATTGACAGGTTCTTATATCATTTTCAAACATCTTTACCACTTCATTCGCACCTAATGTTAAAATGCACTGTGCTGTTTCTTAAATCTTAAGTTTTGTGGTTCACTTACCTCTTTTAAATCGCCACATCTGAACCAGTGTAAGCCATCTGCCAGACTTCTACAGAAAACCTGTTCCTTATAATCATAAAGTAAGAATTGATTTGACACAATTCCTGTTGCCTGCGCAGCATTCATCACTGAGTTAGAAAAAGCAATATGAGGCTTTTTATCAATTGCAACAAATCCGAATCTTGCACCATTGTAATTCACTGTATCTAAACGATTAAGGACTTTCAACTGTGCCCATGGCAGCTCAGAGACCATATCATATAATTCATCTTCTAAAGAGTAGAATCCATTCCTGTCAAGCCATTGACAAAAAGTTCTGTAAATAGTATTTGCATCTTTCTCAGAAACAAAAACATTCAGATCAACATCCAGAAAATTAGTATCTACTATACTCTGTACAATTTTAATAACATCCTGCATTTTAATTACAGTCCAGGCAAACGAAAATTCATAATCCTGATATGTAATAATGCGATGTTCGCCAATTAGACTAACTTCTTTAAGATACCAGTATTCCTGATTCTCTAAAGCATCCTGGACCTTGCCAGAAGAATACAAATCATTTGGTGACATTAAATTGCCGTCATTCAGTTCAACTTCTAACTTATAAACAGTAATTGGTTCACCAACTGCTGGCAAACATTCAGTAGCCTGAATGCACTTTGCTATACTTGAAGAAAAGCAGATACGTGGCGTTTCCGTATCTTCACCATGTATTGTAGCGCATGATTCAGGCACTTTAGGTGTGAAAAGCTTTTCAATCTCTTGTAAGCCAAAAGAAACATGATATAGTGTCATGATAACCCCTCCTAAATTTAAATCACATTTAGTAGTAATACAGGTACTTGCATCACACAGTTCTTTGTCTATGCCTTACCTTCTCTAATCTCGTTAATGCTAAAGCCTGCAATCTCACATGCCCCGGAATGAGTTGGTGTATATTTTGCACCTGCAATACTTGGATACATAAACTCAATCATTAGAAAGTTTGCAGCGTCTGCAAGAAATTCAGTATTACCAGTTTCTTTATATTTTTGAATACGAAGCTGCACATCTTCAAGTGCTTTCATACATTTGAAGATGTGATAATTGTCTTTTAATGCGCCATACTTGTAAAAAGACGTTATCATTTGTTTTTTTCGTATCTCATCGAACCGGTTTGAGTATTCAGTCTTTAAAATTTCATCAAAATCTTTTTCCATAAAATCCTCCTAAAAAAGAAATGGATGACCTAGGTCATCCATTAAACATCTAAAGGTGTTGCGGTTTCAGTCCAAATTATCTCACAAAAGGATGATAATTCATCATACAATCCAACATCAATATTACACTCCCAATTCTCTTGAAAACAAATTTCATTGTCTTATAATTGGTTTTTTAATTTAGCTGCACACTCCTTACATAAGCATACAGAACTATTTGTATCCCACACTATTTTGAGCATTTCAGGATCGTTCTTTGATCCTTTCCCACATTCAGCACAAGTCCCAAATCTTTCCGCTCCAACACAATTTACTAATTTTTTAATCTTCATAATATTATCACCTACTCATTGTTTTATAGAGATCATTAAATTAGAATAAAATTCTCACTACTATAATAGTATGATAAACCAAAAGTGTCAATTAATTAAAAATAATTCGTAAATAAATAATCTTATTATAATAAAGCGCAATCATGGACACATCATAAGAAAGCAAAAAGGGAACTAGAAGAAAATTCCAGTTCCCTCCAGTTCCCTTTTCTAAGCAGGCATAGGCCTCTCACCAATGCACACTTGTCACCAAGCCAACCTTACGCACGCCCAAGGTGTAGATTAACTCACCGTACTCCGTGTTAACTGCACGGTGCATGATCACTCTCGCTATTGAACGTGGATTGTCTGTCTATCTTCCAGCACTGCTTAATAATTAAACAAATGAAGCGAGCAGACTCAAACTGCTTTTGTATCTTATGAGTACCTAACTTCTAGAAGGATTCGAACCTTTCAGTCATGCCTGACAGCATCATGCACTTCATTTATTGTTTACGTAAGTCGCATGGTCGAAAACACGAGACTGCGTGTTTAATATTACTCTGCTCACCACAGAAACCTTTTTAAGGGAATTTAGCATTGACTACCATCAATAACCTTACGCAAATAAGCATCCTAAGATGCAATGGACCAGTAATGATCCAAATGTGTGTTTCTCTGCGATCCAGGCGGTGCGTTACTACTCGCGATCTCCTAACATAATTTATTAGGCAAGATACTCTTCTCTACTGAATCCCTCAACTGCCTGCACCGAAACACACAAAGTGAGCTCAGCAGTCATACGCCTTATCTTAATTGGTTGCGAAGCCATTCCATATTTAATTGTAAAACATCGAATATAACTTATTAAACTATAATTTCACTTGTTTCAATGCACATTCGTAAAGTGCCAACTTATTACAGTTAATAAGGATAATTTAACCTAATGTGCAAGGTTGTAACAAACCTATAACCGGTTACTGCGGTACCTCAACCGTACTGCACCTCACACTATCCAATTATCAAGTTAATGGAGCTGAGGGGAGTCGAACCCCTGTCCAAAAATAATACTTATTTACAAACTTTACGCTGTTAGACACGTAGGTTTAAGCGTCTCATCTTTTCCGTCTATTCCACCACTTGGTTTCACATTTAGCCTACCAAGAAACGCACAAAGCTTGTACTTTAGACTCACAAGATACCAGCATTATCTACTTGCTGAGCCAGCTGCATTAGGCAGCCATCTGTAAACGTGTATTTGCGTTTAATTTTAATTTTCTTCCATTACGTAGGTTGCCCACGAGCGATTTGTAAATGTTCTTATCCCTGTCGAAACCAAAATACAGCCCCAAAAAAAGATTAACTGTGCCAATTACACATCATGAATCAAATCTAGCAATACTGATAAACGTTAAATATCACTGCTGTTCATACCTCAATTTGATTCAATACTATAAAATCATTCATTCTACACAAATGCATAAACATTCCCTTGTGCTACAGTGTCAATGCAAACTAAATGCTTCTCCTGGCCTGCAGTCATCTCCACCACCTTGAATGATGATTTCATAGTCGCATGTATCCAATGCGCGCTATCGGATACACACTTCATTCCTTCCCGTTCCCATCTTAAATGCTTGTAATCACCAGCATAATTGCAGCTTCGATTACCCCTCCCGCCTCTTTACGCTGCGGGCTGCGCCAAGCAATTAAATGTGAAAGTATGGCTACTGAAAATTCCTTATAATTATCAGCATCTCCCTTGGTCACCATACAGTTCTCAGTTGATCACTCTGATTCCATCGCACGCTATACGTTGCAATGATTATAAAATCATTTGATTTGTTGATCAAGCAAACCATGCACTCTCAACCCCATCAGTGCACTTGGCGATTAACCTGCACTCCACAACACAGTATAGAGCATAACGAAGCTTTCTACTGAGTGCAACTGCTTCCGAAAATAATACGATCGCAATGCACCCGGTTGTATGCGCGATCCCCACAATTAACCGCATTTCTCTAGCGACTAATCCGATGTGGTATGAATTTACAAAGCGGAACTCTTTCCGCTGCCGGTATCAGCTTTTATCATAATCTGCAAGTGCTGATACCGAGTGGGGCTAGTCGGATTCGAACCAACGAATGCGGGAATCAAAATCCCGTGCCTTACCACTTGGCGATAGCCCTATACTATTAAGATATTTTTGAAAATTTAGCATACTTATTCTTATGTGGCTCCTGAGGTTCACGAATAACGTGCCTTTTTACTGAAGAGAATGGCTTCTTCTTTCCAGTAAAGTGCTGACAATTTGCTGAAATTTTTCCTTTCATACTTAAACCTCCGACACAATGCAACTATTCCCTTGAAAGCACTTATCCAAGTGAGTGTTTTCCTCATAGGTGCGATTTTTCAATCGCATTAGTGCCATTTTTTCGGGACTTCTTCACATACCAGTCAAAGACTGAGTCAGTTCACACAACCGTCTATTGCAACCCTATAAGATTATTAAACTTGGATAAATGGACCATGTAGGACTTGAACCTACGACCATCCGGATATGAGCCGGACGCTCTAACCAACTGAGCTAATGGTCCATAAGTTAGCATTTCTCTGAAAGTCAGGCGGCACGTTACTGCTTACATTCTCTCAGAATAAACCGAGCGAGATACTTTTCTCTACGAATCCCTCACCTATACAAACCGAAATGCAAATGTCTAAGTACAAGCATACACATTATCTTAATGGTTGTGAAGCCATTACTTTAAATACTCGCACAAGTGCTCCCATAGCTGAAAGAGATTCGAACTCTAACTTGTGAGTGTCATCTGGTCGTTCCCATAACTTTTCAGCAGATTTGAACTGCATCACACCAGTGAACACTTGTGTGGATATTTAAAATATATGATTGTTTAATTGTGCTAATTGCAGAAGCAGGACTTGAACCTGCAACCTACAGGCAGCAAACCTAGTGCGCTACCATTTGCGCCATTCTGCAATAAAACTTCCCTAAAGGAAGAATGTCGTTAGTGGGATTTGAACCCACACATCTGCATGATACCAGAACCTAAATCTGGCGCGTCTACCATTTCCGCCATAACGACAAAAAACGAAAGGACCAAGCCGTTGCTAAAGTTTTCACTCATAGTTGTGTTCTAGCCTGGAGGTAGTTATTTCTCAGAACACTTGCAACTTTCAATAATAACTACCTGTCATAAAAATGGCTGCATAAGGATGGTAGCTGCCTACGACATGCTCTTGCCTGGCTTATGTGAGTGCCCATTAGTCACCTAGCACTGTGCTAAATACTCCTTCACTGCTACCAACTCCTCCAGCAGGGCTCGAACCTGCAACAACCTGATTAACAGTCAGGTGCTCTACCTTTGAGCTATAAAGGAAGAATGGCTAGTGCAAAACTTGGGGTAGGTCTACACTAACCAATCGTTGGTAAGTTAAACTTACCATATTTGAACTTATAATGGAGGACTGAATGATAATGAAACATTCAATCATTTTACACGCCTATCGCCTATGCTACATGTCGCTTATACCTTACTCACAGGTGCAGGACTTATTTTCTCTTGCCTGCCTTTCTTATCTTTATGTAACACTAAGTTATAAGTATGTAATACTTGAGATGGGATTCGAACCCATGCATACGATTTGCATTAAGCCTCAGCCTCGCTGCTCTCCCACTGAGCTACTCAAGTAAAATACTAAATCATCAGATTTAACAATCTTTGATTTACAAAATTATATAGAAAACACAATAAGCAATTTCAGGTTCTGAATTTCCCAAAATTGCTTATTTATTATCTTCTATGTAATTACAAAATTATATAAATTTTGCTGCATATTTATACCGGTACTGAATTTCCTCTAAAATGATATTTTCTTTGGTGAATCTTGAGAAACTTCACTGAATTTTAGAAATGCCTTTTGAAACTCATACCAAACATCAATTTCACAATTGAAGCACTGTTTTGACAAAAAATCACAATTTTCCTTGCCAAAATCAGTAATCCCATCTTTGATAAATGCTATTACATTATCAACCTCATACAGTTCATGAATTAATTTATTGCGAAGCACGACAAGCATGGAAACATTATTTGTACATGGTAAACATTTTGAAACTTCTCTATAAGAAGCTACTTTTCCTGGAGAATGCTTAAAAGTCATTGTTACAATCGATACTTCATATAGGTATGTGATAAAAGAAATGAGTGCACTAATGCGAGTGCACTCATTTAAATCTTGTTGTATTTGTTTAAAAATACTATTCCATTTTGTAACCATTTCAAAAGTTACCGGTTTCCTAGTCGGCATCTTGCCAAGCCCCCTCTCGAAACATGCATGTATAAGGTGTTCTAAACAAACCATCCATCTCGTGAATATCATGTTTTACCCAAATTGAAAGGTACATAGTAAAATCTTCATCTTCATAACATGCTCGTAACCGCTCCGTATCAAATGGTTTATCTGTTACAACTACAACATCTGGGCAAACTTCTCTAGTCTCAAAATTAGTAGGGTTTAGAGTCCAAAGTTCTTTAGCACCCTGCTTTGTCAACTCTTCAGCATAAATATCTCTGATATCCTGCTTCGTTACTTCTCTCTTACCATTCCAGAACATAAAATCACCTCCATCAAATTACATTATATCACACTATTATATACACCAATCTTGTTGTAATTACAATTCTGAATTTCTAGAAAATTGCAAATACTAACCTAATTAAGTGTATCTCTAAAATTATTCTCTTGCATACTGTAATAAGAATCTTTGCCAATAATTAAAAAATCAAGCAGTGGAATTTCTAAAACATTGCCAAGAATTTTTAATCTTATTGCAGTTTTAAAGTCAGCTCTTGAAGGTGATGTATCACCACTTGTATGATTATGCAATAATATTATTGAAGATGCACCTGTAAGTAAAGCACGAATAAAAATACCTCGCATTGAAACTAAGCAGAGATTAACAGAACCTCTGGATAATTCAAAAATACCCAGTGGATGCATAGCATTATCAAAAGGAAGTAAATAAGTAAACTCATCAGCCAAGGTATCTGTATGAAAAAGATCACGCACTATTGTTGTAACCATGGATGGTGTATTAAAATTCGCATCCGGAATGTTAAAATTCTTAACTTTAAAAAGAGTTGGAATATCATCTTTAAGTTTAATGTCGTAAAGTTGTAAAATCATTTAAGCCTCCATTTCTGCAAATAATGCAAAAATGAAGCTAGATTACTATGCATGCTCCTGCTCATACTTTAAATCTTGTCTTTGCTTTGCATATAACATTCTAGTCAAATCTTTATTCTGTGATTTCATATGGCAACCAATTAAATACTTGCTACTATTAATTGGTGTCCAGCGCACAATTGAAGCGTCGATAGTATACAGTTTAGGATCTGATTGCTTAGTTAAAGAATACCTAAACTGCAAATGAATTGGAGTATACCTTGCCAAAGATAAATCATTTGGTCCCATAAGACCGACACCAGATGGTGACAAATCTCTGACAAACACATCTTGTGGAACTTGAGAATCTCCAAATGTCGCTATACCAGCGCACCCAAGCCATACTCTAAATTCAGATCTTCTATTAAAAGTAGAAACATCATCGAAACTAAAAGCAACATGGCATGTTCCGAGATTAGGTAAATTCATTTTTACAATAGTAACATTAACCCATATGTATGGCTTGAAATCATATAGGATAGTTAAATTACAAGTTGCCGTACTATTTGCAAATATAATCACGTTTTCATCATCTTTAATTAAATGCATGGCACAAAAAGATGGTGCACGTTTACCCTTAAAAGAGGACTGTAAAAAATCAATATCTTCTTGACACATTGGTACAATTTCAGACTGCAAGGTAACACTCGCAGTCTCATTTGAAGCTGTAATGGTTGCAATTGTGCTTTTCACAATATCATTTAATAACATTCACTAAATTCTCCAAAATTACAAAAATAAAGTCAATAAACCGAAAATAAAAAAGAGAACTGGTTTTCCAGCTCTCTTCAAAATTCGTGTAATGGTCTGCAGTAATGTGCACTACTGCAGACCGCTTAAGGAGTCTAGCTCCAGCTAATGGCCCAAATGGGCGAAATGCAGTAAAAGCTGTAACACATTTACTGCATAAGGAATTGTTATACTAGAGCACGACAATGCCCTGAATAGTATGCATAGATGTGACCCTATGCATACCATACAAAAATTAGGTGTTATGCAAACAGCAATCAACCACAAGTGCTTGATTGTAAGAAGAATAACCACAAGGAATACAACCTTGTTTATCATGACAATTTTATATAACATCGTCATTTAGATATTTTGGTTTTACATTTTTGCTTGTACGCTATACTGACACTGTATTAAAGATTTTTGAAGACCCCAATAACCCCAGCCGGTGTAAAACCTGTAAAATGTACAAACATAAGTATTAACAGTATTATGATCACAATTTTCAATATGGTATGTGTCACCTTCTTGAAAACAAAAATACCAGCCAAAATTAAAATGACATACTTAATATTGGCCATAATGAATCCAATTAATGAATTTAGCATACTTTTCCTCCAAACAACATTTTTATTTTTTCATCGTATAATTTTATCAATTTGGTAAATTTATCAGATTTACCTGAAAGATAATTTCTAGTCATCTTTGCCCATTCTCTAAGCTGTGACATTTGATAATCATTTTTAGCATCATAAATGCTAAAATATCCATGAGCGTTATATAAGTCAAGCGCTGCGAAAAAATTCCTACACCACAGAATTTCATCAGTAGTCCACAGCATACCAATTCTGTTGAGCTTTATGCTATGCTGCAAAATCATCTTTCTTGTTATTTCTGGTTTCTCATTTGCGTATCTAAAGTTATTACGCTGTCTTCTAATCCATGCACCAAGACGATACCCATCTTCGCAAACAAACTTTGCTGGCACATTGAGATGTTGATGTAAATGCCAAAAAACCTCCGCATGCTTAAAACCAGTATGCCATGAATCTTCATGCTTTTTAATTGGAATACCGAGATTTAAAAACATTATACGTTGTGAATCAGTCAGCTTTCTTTGACCTGGATTACGAAGACAATTTCTTGCATAAGAGACCCAAACACCGAGCCGAAATCCATCTGCACAACAGTATTCAAATGGCACATCATAATTGCCTGTAGACATTATGTACTCAGCAGCATGCTTACAACCATCCTCCCATGAACGTTCAGATTTAAGATGTAAGACACCTAATCTAGTCAGCTGTGCTATCTCGGAATCTGTTAACTGTCCTGATTTATAAGCATGCCGTTTTCTTGAAATCCATTGTCCAAGATTATAACCATCATCTGCGACATACCTACAATTGCAAAACAAATCACCATGAGCAGCAATATAATCCTCACAATGCTTAACTCCTCTATCCCAATCGTCAATGCGTTTCATTAAATGCCTCCAATTATTTCTGTAAATGGTGTAATATATTTGCAGAATCCTTATCCCATATCATATTCAATTGATCTAGCAGTTGAATCTTGTGAGCAGATAGTACATTATTGCAATACTCTTCACGACGACGTTTCAGCCATTCTCCAAGTGGAAACCCACTCTTTGTTTGATAGGAATCGGAAACGCAAATGTTGTGACATAACGCAAAATACTTTTTCGCGGCATTATAGCCTTGAGCCCAGCGTAAAACACGTAAATCACATGTTATTTCCTGAATACCAAGATTTTGATCTACAAGACTCTGTATTTCCTGTTTTATACTAGAATCAGTAACTTCCTTATTTCCCATTGTCCTGTTGTTATGACTTGATGCATTAAGAGTCTTTGACTGCTTACCTGACTTGTCAGCGGAAACCTTCATACCCCAATCCGGATCGGTTTCATAAAAGACCTTACGTTTCTGAGGATCTGCACATGCAAGCCAATTATGATAAAACCAGCTGCCGGTATGAAAACCGTCATCCGGATCATCGTACTTAAAAGTGATTCGTGTATTGCCAAAACGCTCATAATATTTTTGAACATGAGCAAAGCCAAGATCCCACTTATACTTTCTTGTGTCCCAAACAAAATCTATGGAGTTAAGCTGATCAATATCATTCTGCGTTAAAAATGATGTTCTCTTTCCTTTAAAGGTAGCTCTTGCTCGATGAACATAATCTCCAAGTCTATAACCATCAGAGCAAACATAACTTTGTGGAATGCACAAATTACCATGCTCAGCTTTATAATCCTTTAAATGTTGAAAGGCTTTTTGAAAAACTTTATCATGCCTTGCCAGAATATGAATAGGTTTTTTGTCACTCTCATCCTCAGTATTCGGTCTTAATAAATCTGAAGATTTATTCTCTTCCATTGGATCAGGTACAATCATCTGACTTGCATTTGAATGTATTGATTCAATTTCGTTCTGCTTTTTTATCAAATTGCTTAAGTGAGCCAAGCAGCTGTTCCAACCATTGACGTAATTCATCTGTGCAATATTGTTAGGATTTAATTCACCAGTATTATCTGCCTGTTCTATGGTGCTTTTTAAATCAGACAATGAAGCACATGGACAATTATCAAAGATGAAGGCTGAATCTAAGGAAACTAATGTTTTTCCTATTAAACTACAATGCACAAACTTCTTAGTGTCACTAAGAACAACAGAAGCACATGGGCAATTCATACAAGTTTTTGGCTTCTCTGAACACAATAAAATAAATGTATTATTCATAAAATCCTCCATTTAAATAAGTAGTATTACAATTTTATATCTACTTCAACTCTGTAAATTGGTTCTGACAAATGTCGAAACCTGTAGAGAAGATTCAAAAATTCAACTGACTGACAGTTTTCACATTTACATTTATTTTTAAATGTGATACTGTTATAAATAAGAAAAATTCAAGGAGGAGTTCATGGAGACCAATTTACAGACAAAAACCATCCAGGCATGGATTTATGCTATTAAAAACAATGAAGTGCTATTCAACCATCCACTGCAAAGAAGAGAGGGTCAATGGAATGCACAACAACAGGCAAAATTCATTAGACTATTGCTAAAGAGAATTCCGCTGACGTTTACCTATGCGGAAAGAATTAAAGGTAATGATTCTTTACTTGATGGAATTCAAAGATTCTCAACGCTCAGAGATTTTATAGCTGATGAATTTGCACTTGCTTCAGATACTAAACCAGTTATAGTCAAAGGACAAAATAAGGAAATTGCTGGAAAGAAATTCTCCGAATTAGATGAACCAACACAGCAAACTCTACTGAATGAAGAAATGCATGTGATGGAGTTAGTAGATGCATCTGAAGAGGATATACTGGATCTGTTTGAAGGATTAAACTCTGGGAAATCATTAAATGCAAAGCAAATGCGAACAATTTATGAAAATAAAGAATTACGTGAAACTGTCAGGCAATTAGCTGAGCATGAATTCATTAAGATTAATACAACATTGGCGCAAAAGAAAAATGCAACAGATCGTGATATCATAAGACAGAGTTTAATGCTGATCTGTACTGATGATAAGCATGATTATACGTCATTCCGGAAACAGGATATTGATGCATTCCTGCTTAACATCACTGCAGAACAACAAAATAAACTAAAAGAGGTTGACAAGATTTTAAGCCTTCTTGACAAAAAATTTAACGAAACTAAATTGCGTATACCGGCAACGTCAATACCTGTGATAATTATGATGGCTAAGCCTTTCATGAATAACACTGAGAAATTTGAAAAATATTGTGTTGTAATTTCTAGCTTCTCTGATACATACAAAAATAATAAGAAGTATAGAGCATTTGGAGGATCCGGAACTACTGATGCAAAAATAATAAAGAAAAGAATTGCATACTGGAAAGATCTTGTAAAAGACATTTAATTGAAAAGCCTGCATTGACTGCAGGCTTTTCGTAAACTCAAGACTATAGATTTATCTTATCTGGCAAGTCTCGGAATCGTGGATCCACATAGGCAGAAACATCGCCATAACATACCATATTTACAAGTGCTAAAAGTTCACTTTCATAATAATCATAGAAATCCAGAATGGTGTCAGAAGAAACCTTCCAGAATGTATGAACAAGTGTAGATCTTAATGCAAATAATCTGGCAATTACTGTGGTATTTGTATAAACTGATATGGCAGATTTTCGATTAGCTGTTTTTCCTGTATTATTGACTGAAATCACTTCAAGAAACTCATACAACCAAATAAGGAAAAGTATTAAAGAATCAATACTTTTCCTTTCTTGCCAACTGTGTAATTGTTCCAGTATTCTTAATTGAGCATTCTTGATTTCTTGATGCGACAAATTATACCGTTCACCCAATCAGACCAACCTCCTTTGTGTAAACCAAGTGGCAACTTTGTTTAGCTTTTTCATATACATTCATAGCATGTTTTTCCTTACCGCAAATAATATGAACTGTTAAGCCAACACTAGCAGCAACCGCGTCATCATCATCGTCATAAGCTGGCGCAAAAAATTGCATTAATGGTGCCCAAATTCTCTTAAAATCCTGATCTGCATAAGTAGCACTTTTCTTTACAGCAAGCACACAATCATTAGAGTCTGTATGATCTGCAGAATATAAATCATCAAAAGAAACCCATAACTCGTCAACATCAAATTTTTGTAAGATCTGAATCAGTTTATCCTTATCAGCCATAGCCTCACCTCCAAATAAATAATAACACAATGAGTTAACAAAATGCAACAAAGTCTCTAAACACAAAGAGAACGTAATGTATTCCCAAATAGCTGCTGTAACCTGCAGAGGAATAACCATGTTATACTAAAAAGCACGAAAAGTGCACCAACCAGAATTGTAGGTTTGCTGAAATACTCATAAAGAACAGAGCTCCCATTTACAACGAAATGAAACAAAATTGGCAGTGCCAGATTAAAATCACTGTGTACATAAATATACCCAAGAATCAATCCAAGAATAAAAGCATAAGTACTCTGAATTACATTAAAGTGAGCCAGTGCAAACAATAGACTTGAAACTATAATTCCGAATAGTCTTCTATTGGCATACAATACCTTACAGATGCAAAATCTAAACACCAGCTCTTCAGTAACAGGTGCTACAACTGCAGAAACCAGAAAAACTAAAAAATGATTATCGCATATTAAAGCATTCATTAATGAGTTGTAAAAAGAAGATGATGCTGAATTAGGTAATTGATTGACAACTACAGAAATTATGGCATTCAGCACTAATGCTGATGTTGAAACTACAAGGAAACTTTTAATCGAAGGCTTGTGAACTACTGCCAAATGCTGTCTTAATTGAAACACAATTATTGGAATGCATGCTATACAATCTGCAACAAGCATTGCTGGCAAGCAGGCTTGTGCAATCAGCTTAAGATAAGCAAGTGATACAGCACCTGAATTGTAAAATGTGTCTGATACTACATTTAACCAAGTAGTATCAAACCATAATCGTAAAAGCAGGTAAGATCCAGTAACAATGCACTGAACAACCAAAAAATAAATTGCAAAACCAAAACTTTTTAATAGCCTCATAAATTCACCGCTCACTCTTTAACAAGATCTTTAATATTTCCAGTATAAACTTTTGCTGTACCATCCTGATTGAACTCTTGAGTAAGAGAAAGCCCACAGTCTGTTATGTGATCCTGAATCCATAAAGTTTTATCATCTACCTTAACAAACTCAGTGAAATAGCAAAAACTACTTCCTTCATTGATTGTACCAGATTTTAATGGTAAAAAGATTGTATCACCATCATAACGATATGAACTTTTATCATTGAAAAAAGCAGCGCCAGCATTAACGGTGTCAGGTATTTCACAGCCGCCAAGTAAAACACCAAAGATAAAACTACAGCTAAAAATGATTAATAGTGTTATTGTCTTTTTCATATATCTATCCTTTCTTATAACGTTTAAGCATCTGAAGCTTGTCATGCACGACAAAATACAATGTAGTCGCCGTCACAATCACGTTTCCAATCCTGATAAGGACAATCTCCAGACTTGGTACAATAAGTATCCCAATCGCCATCACAATCTCGTCTTGCATCTGCAAAAGAGCATCCTGTTGTTTCTAAATCTCCATCTCCCATTATCTGCCCTCCTTTGTTGTTAATGCATCAAGCAATGCCTGAAAATCTTCCTTTGAAAATTTTGGATTTCCATTGAGTCCCTGTCCATATTTGACATCTTTCACAAGTATTGCCTTTATCAAAAGTGCATTGAAACGATTATTTATAACTGTAAGAAGCTTATCATTTTCATAAATACCATAATCGCACACAACTGGTCTAACTGAAATCTTAAGGGCATCAGTAACCTGGGTTTCACTGGAGGATAAATCATCTTTTGCAAGCATACATTTATTAGACATATAAATCATCTCCTTTATAATAGTTTATGCTAAAAACTGAAGTACTAATGTATGTTTGCATGTCTAATGTTCTAGACTTACAAACACACAGCGCCTGCTACAGTAGGACCATAACTCGGCCTGAATCTGAATGTGCTACTTTCTGTAAAATAGAATTCTCCAATGTTTCAGAAAGGTCACTAAAATCTTCAGATCCTGACTCAACAGCCGCAAAAATGACACTATTAAAAATAGTGTCACCTGATGACAATTTCACTGTAGGAATTAGACAGCCACTTTTGCAAAGAGCCTCATCGTCACAAATAATTGCAAGCTGTTGACCTTCAAGTTCGGTATACACAACAGTGATGCAATCACAATGCATTGCTTTATAATAATCATGAAGCTCATTTACTTCAACTTTTCTAATCTGGTTCTCTTCTGTGTCAAGTAATAAACCTTTCATTAATATTTCTCCTTTAAGTAAATCTTATCTTTATCAACAGTGACAGTATAATCTTTAAGGACAAGCTCATTCATATCCATATTATTTTCAAGACGACCATTGGCATAGAGTCTGCTTCCATCTTCAGACTTTTCAATAGCCTCAGACTCAAGACGTTTATGCCCATTATTCTGTTTAGGAACAAAAAGAGCTAAAATCAACAAAATCAAACCAATAATTAATAAGAATGCGCTAGTGGCACGAGCAACTGAACCAACTTCACTATCATCATCACTAAAAGCACACCCAACCAGTATCCCGAAAATAATAAATACAAGACCAAGAATTACCAAAATTGCTGTTTGCATGATAAAACTCCTTAATGATAGTAATGACTTTTGTATCATTACCATCCAAACAAATTATCAATGTTTAACTGTGTGTGCTGCTGTCTGCTTACCCTTGGCATCCTGCTTAGATGTAGTCAACTTTGATGATCTGGTAAGCTTAACTGATGCAGTAGTTCGAATACATTCAATCATATAAAATCTCCTTTCCTGACCTTTACAAATTCAAAATTTGTGCTAAACTGGCTACAAGAGGTCATAGTTATAAAAATAATTCAATTTATCCTCGAGCACAAAGTAATCCCTGGTTTCATTAGAGTAATAATCTTATCACTTATTGCATACGTTAATGATGAAAATATGCGTATTGGAAACAAAAGAGATCTATAAAATTCACATGATTCTAATCTTGACCTGAACCATTGGTGAATAATACAGCAATTAACGCTATCAAAAGTAACGACGGCAGTATTAAAATTGTTAGAATCACACTGATAATATCAATAACTTTATTTACGACTTTAGCTTTTCGCATGACAGCTCCTTAAACATTAATTGTCTTTGGTGCATCCGCTTCAGATCTTCTGTAATCAGATAACCACTGCTCAACCATAGCAATAATCATGGCACTGTTATACCTAGCAGGATCTTTAGAAAAAGCATTCCAATCATGCATCATTGCTATCCATTCATCTCTTGTCAGTTCTGTTTTCAGGTAACTTTCAACAATTCCTTTTTGCACAGGTAAAATTTCTGCTTTTTCCTCTACAAACTTTCTACTTTCTCTCACTAAAGCATTTAAGAAAGAGACTGCTTTTTCTATACTGGTATTCAGCACCATATCATTGACTTGACCTGAAATAAATGGATAAGCAGACTTTTCATCCTTGTAGCACTCATGTAACAGATCATGCAGTATCACACAAAGTGTATCCTCAATTTTCGGTGTACTGCCATACTGTAAATGCCCTAAAGTATAAAGCAAGTCTGTATCAATGGTTACGTCTTCAAACCCAGCCCTGCCATCCTTATCAAGAACGATTGGGTAAATATCCCCTGCCTGAAACTTCATATAAGGATCCGTAAAAATAAAATAATTAACAGCATCAGGTGGATTCTCGTTAAAATATCCATGCTGTAGCAAATTGCCTTTTGGGATAAGAGCAACAGAATCAACTAAAAGTTCATCATCATATTCTGGTAATTTGGTAACTTCCACTTCCTGACCAGCTCTCCAGTTGCCTGCATAATCTGATAAAAATATAAATTCCATATTAAATCTCCTCCACTTCAAAACCATTCTTGCGTAACCAAGCAGCCACTAAAGATCTATGACAAGTAGCTTGATCCTTCTCATAGCACACCATTACTGGCGATCTTCCTGCATCTGCCATAAGAAGTAGCTGATGACCAACAAAAGAAGGATCTAGCTTTGCAAGAACTTCAGCATTATAATGCTCACTAAATGTTTGGAATTTTCCATCTTTCTTGTACTGCATAAAGAAATCATAATGCGGTGCAAGACTACTAAAACACTTGCCTGCATATCCCCCTGGTGGCTTTGCACAAATTGCAATCGGAGTAAACTTTGCTTTGTCAAAATCTCTACTATTCAATTTTCCAAAATATGTTGTATAGATCTTAATATCCTCCGTTTAATACCTCAATCATAAAAATAATTCAATGCCATTAACTGTTACCAGATAAACCATAAACATCAATTATTTTCTGAAGTTTATTATTGAGATCCTGACAACTACTATATAAAGTCATCATTTGCAAAGCTTTCGTACTTCCATATTTTCTTTTCAGATCAGAATACATTCCAAGAACAAATGATGTACTAACATCTTCAACATTCTCAGGAAACTCAGCAACAACTCTTTGATCGTCATTTGTTAATTTGTCTAGCACCTGTGCCCTAAAAACTTTTTCGCCGAACAAAGTACCAGTCAAAAACTTTACAGAAACAGGAATCTCTAAAGTTATTTTTAAATCAGTCATGCAACCTCCTACATTTTCTCTGGAGCATCTGTTTTATGAATAGACTTTGTATTCACATGCTTTAGAACAGTAGACGCTGGAATGCTCCCAGTATGCGTTTCGGTAGCGTCTGTACCTGAAGTATCTACTGCTTTAGTTGTCATAACACGCGTCCATAAAAACCCAAGAATTGTTACAATGGTATCATCTATTGGACCTGGAAATAGATCAACAGGTGACAAATCATAAACAATGATAGCAATGATCATTAAAACTTTTTTCACACAATCACCTTCCATCCTTTTGCAACATTCGTTCTCTAACTGTTAAATAAGAAACATGTTGTTTTGCCAAAATAGAGCTTTCTTTCACACTGAGATCTGAAAACTGGTTTGGCATCACAAAACTTTTACCTGAACTTGTATCGTTAAAGCTATATTTTCTATGCTTAATAGTAGGTGCATTAAGGCTAACGTCAGTAGCAATTGGAACTGTTTGATAAGATCTTGAAGCAATTCGTTTCTCTAAACTGTCTTTATAACAGTGAAACCAGTCATCTGAAGGAATATCCGTAGTTTCAAGCTTACAAATATATTTAAGCCTTGAAAGTTTCTTTGTTGTAATTAACTTATTTTGCTCAAGTTTTTGAATTAAAGGAGCTACATAAGCATGATAACTATGTAGCTGTGAATTCAAAAACTTGAAACTATAATAATGCCAATAATCATTGTATGGTTTACCTTTGGACAGAAGATAAATCATTGCATCTAAATCATCTTGTAAATTTCGTTTCATAAAATCTCCATAACTGAGTATTGTTTAAAATCTTTTTATAGTAAAGAAATGCAAAAAGTGATTGCCAACAGGCAAAAACAAACACAATGAAAGCAACAAAGCGATAATTATATCAAGTACAATCTCAGATCCTTTAAATAGGAAATGAATTATCACAAATAAAAGCATCGTGCTTATCAAAACAAATAATACAGCAAACATTACTTAACCTCGTATTATATGGATAAAATCGAAACAGCATTCTCATCCGGAATTGCAAAAACTAAAATATGATGCTTATGCTGAATGTAATATGATTTGAAATTAAAGTCAGAAGAAGCCCGCACGTGATCTATGTAATAGATAGTATCTGGATTCTCAGACATAGCCAAAGCTGCAGCAAGATCATGTTTGCGATCTCTCATTCGTTTTAAGAAGTGAATGATGGCATTGCCTATAAATATCAGCGCAATGCAGAAAAATATAAATGAAACAATATCATCAGATGATCTTAAAATCATAACATTATCCTTTCCAGTAATTCATAACAAGTTAAGGCAACAAGCTAAAATAAAAACTGCGTGCCATGAGTAAATATTTCTTGGCACGCAGTTTATTTTAGAAACCCTGCTGCTGAAAAGCAGGAATTCGTCTTTCTAATTCAGTGCTTTTAGCAAAAGCAATCTCTTTTAGTTTTTCCTTATTATCACACGCTAATTCATAATTAGCTATTGAGCACACTGAATCAAGATCCTTAAAATCCTGCTCATTGTAATGTACAATCATTAAAGAGTGTGCATGTTCGCGTTGTCCGCTGCTAATATACCGTTTAAAAGCATCAGAAAACACTTGCTGCAGATTATCATTATTATAGTCACCGCATGCAAGCAATTCTCCTGTGGTAGTATCAAGTACAGATGCTAAATCATGAACTTGTGTGCCATTAATAAACAAAATCCCATTATCCACAAAGAATGGACCTTTTTCGTGCATATCAGCTACCTCCTAACAGTGGGGTGCGCTGCAAGCATCAATGATCCTGAGACTTGCACCAGTCTCTGTAACCCAGTTATGTTTTAAACAGTATTCATAGCACTTTGAAGCTGCCGCACTTTTTACAAGTGTTGGGACACCATCAATATCAGCTAATACTGATGCAGTAGAAAATCTAATTCTATTATTTGACATTTTGAATATCTCCTTATTTGTTTTTATTAAGTGCCAGATTAGCTAAAGTGATCTCGCAAATCTCTTCCCAGCGTGATTTGAATCGAGAAGTATTAGAAATAGCCGGCTGTAATTTCAGCTGTTGAATAAGTTCCCTGAATACTTTAAGATTCATTTCTCCATCAAAATTCATCTCAGGAACATTTGGAAATTGCAAATTCTTTCCAAGATACTGCAAATCATCAGTTAATCTGATCTGTACTATAACTCCAAGTTTATTTTTCATAGAAACTGAATTATCAGCATCCATATAAAGAAATTGCTGAAGAATTTTAATCTCATCAAAACTCTCCAGCAGAATTGTTCTGTCTCTCATTTTTTTACTCCAATCTTTAAGACTCTTCTTTGACAATTACCATTTTTAATAACCTCGAGTGTATTGCCATATTTTGCAACTACTCTCCACTTATCAGCATTAAGATGTGACTTGCTGAGTATTGCACGTTCATAAGCATTTGGTTCATGTATCACTTCCATAATAACACCACCTTAAATACTGCTTAATGCAACTGACTATCTGAAATATTATTCGCAGAAATAAGTTGTATATCATCAAGCAAAGTTAGACTGTGAAAAGCAGAATCAGGATTATTCACATGAAGTCAATTAAAATCTAAAGGTCGTGACCTTTGATCAAATTGCCTTGTGCAGAAATATCTTCTATACACATGTAAGAAATTGTATCCTGCGATTCATGCAATTTGTACCATAAATGTGTGCCAATGGTCACAACATTCACTGTACAATCTTGTCGTAGTCCATTATTTAGCATAAATTCCTCCTATTGCGTAATTATTACTAAGTTACACTATTTTATAAATCTGCTTTAAGAGACTGCACTGTTCTGGTCTTCTTAGGAATCATCTGAATAAATTCTCAAAATTTCGCTAAATAAGAAATAAATGCAAACAGAAGCTATAATAAAGCCGGCAAGCAATTTACTCTGTGGCAATGCCAAGCATTCTGCTAAAATAAATAAAATTGCAGCAACAAAAGCAGAAATTTGAATTAATGATAAAACGGCAACTGCAACAACTAGAAAATGTTTATGAATCTTCAAGAGTAAAACCTCCTCATATGTTCATTTTCATAGGAAGTTCTGTATCCTCAGGCGGTGGATCAATAAAGCAATCATCTAGTGGATCTTTTGTAGGCTGCTGTATGCATAATGGCTTGACAAGCTGAAAACTGCCAAATTTCACAGTAAGTGGCCCAACATGCTTTCTAATAAATGACAACATCACATCAATTTTAGCTCTTAAGAAATTTTCATCTTCAAAATAAGCTTTTCTTTCCAGGATAATTAACACAGTTGTTATACCTGTGTCAGGAGTATACCTATCAAGAGTTACAAATTTCAAAAATCGAGGCGGTGTTGAAGTGTAAGCATTAAATACCAGCTTGTCATATACTTTTGATAACTCTTCTTGCATTGGTGCTGGATTCTGCAGGTCACCAAATCTTAAAGACACCTGCTGGCACAAAATTGTTGTTTTACTATACGGAAGAAAATTGCCATTTCGACATATTGCGTTAAGCAAATACTTTAAAGACTCTGCGTTATTATTAAATTTGTCATAAGATAAATTTGTTCGCAAAACCGGAAGCACAAGAACTGGAAGTTCTTTAGTTTCATTTCCATCCAAACAGAATAAATTTAATAATTTTCCATTCTCAGATCTCGTTGCTGAGGTTACACAATTTTTATCAAAAAACATTGATAACTTTAAGGCACTTGATAATTTATTTAATGCTGTCTTTGATGGAAGACGTAATTTATCAATCCCCATAATTGTATAGACATCATGCATTGATGAACAGTCATCTTCTGGGTGCAAACATCTGAAGTCTGACATTTCCGATGCTGAATCAATACGATCGAGCAAAGCATGATTAAAAGTTAAGCATAGCCAGTTAGTATTTTCGCCTTTCTGTGAGAGTTTATACCATAAGTGATTACAAGCAAAGGCAAAATCATCTAGTTTCATAAATACCTCCAAAAAAAAATAAGAGGGCACCATTAAGGTACTCTCTTAGCACATACTATCGGATTAAGGAATTTTAATCAATAACTCAAGCCCATGTACACAGTGGATTCTACCATTGATCGATAAATCAACAGCTGTAATCCCAACTCCATACAACTCATAATGATCATATGATTCAGGAATCTCACTAAATTGACTAAAAGTCTCATAGGTCAGCTCAGGCGTAGCCTTATTACAGATTGAAACTGCGCAAGTCTGATCGCACAAACTACGAAGCTGACCTAGTGTTAATACAGCTTTTTCTGTGTCTGCAGAATGCCTACTTGCAAACTCAGCAAAACGTTGATGACACTCAGAAATTCCACTATCATCAGAATCCCCTTTAAGATGGCATTCACCAAGAATCTTACGGCAATTAGCGCAGGATAATAAATGAGTGTCATTAAACAAAAGCTTATTTTTATCAGCGTTATCATTTAACCCAATGATGGTATCCATCACTCTCTCAAAATCGGGTGCAGATAAATTGTTTATCTGCGCTGTTAATGCTTGTTTCATAACATCTAGATTTGTCATAAGTACCTCCAATCAGCTGTTATAATATGAGATAACAAAATATTATAACATAATAAAAGCTAAAGCAGATAATACCTTTTGCGATATCATCTGCTAGTTAAAATTTATTTATTCTCATCCAGAACAAAGCAAGTTGTTGCTCTAAAATCCGTGGATCCTCGTCAGGAAAAGTATTTAATAATGCTTTACGTATAAAAGCGCGATCTTTATGCAAATGCTTTTGTTCACTAAAGAATTCCCGTTTATCAGCTGATATTTGCACACACTTTTTATAAACCTTTGGATTCCTCTGTAGCAAATCTTTAGCACAAGGTTCACAAAAATAATAGACACCAGCTGTGTCTTCATTTGAGTAGGCAATATCAGCAGCGGCATCTGGTGGATACCCAGACTCTTTCAGCAAATCGCATAAATTAACTGGATCAAATATAAGCTTCGGTGGCTCTGTTATTAATTCACATTCTAAACAATCACTTGAGATACAACCCCAACATGATGAACATTGTTCCTTAGTCAGACATGATAGCATAGAGTGTTTACTTCTGTATTTGCATTCTGTGACCCACTTCCAATCAGTTTGCAGTGTATAAGGTACAACATCAAAACTAATCATGATTTACTTTTATTGTAAAATTTGTAGAAGGGATCCTATCATGTGTCACAAGCACAACCACATTATCAAAGCACTGAATTGTCATCTCAGGATATTCATCACTATTAACCATAATATTTGAGTTGACAGTAACCCCAGGAATAACAATAGCCTGCATATAATCTGAACCGAAAGATCTCCAACAATTCTTTGAGATAATGTATGTATTCAAGCAATCGTTCATGGAATCGAGCTGTTCTGCATTAACCATGTTTGCAGAAAATGACTGCTTAAACAAAAAAGCACACCGAAATACAATTACAATTAATAAAACAGTAATCAAAATAATTATTCCCAATTTTTTATTTACTCTCAATTTCTTAACTTTACTCATACCAGCTCCACTCCAATCATTTTGTAAGCCTTGCTAAACTCGGGCGAAGAAGCAAATCTTATGGTTGTCTTCTTTTGTGTTCTTACCTTAGTGACTGATGAATAGTCGAATATCCTCTGTTGTACTAAAGCTTGATATTTTTTGCCAATTCCCTTTACTTTTTGTATAAGAATCGGATAAACACGCTCAACATCACCAAGTGTTCTTAGTCCACTAGATAACAACGCTTTACTTACTATTGGTTCAGGAAAAGCCTGCTGTACTGGAACACACTTGTAATTCATCTCCTTACGTAAAAAATCTGTTTTAAGTAACTGAATACCCTTCGTGTGACCATACTGAATCAGTACTCTGGCATTCTGTGATCTTAATACTTTTTTACATCGTGCTAATGTTCTGGATACAGTTGCTTTGCAAACGTCAACTTTTTTAGCTATTTCGTCTACTGTATAACCACAAGTAAAATAAAGAAGCAGGATTCTTTCATCCTGCTTCTCCAAGTTTGACATTGCTAAAACAATGCCAGCTAATAAATCATCTTCCTTTGCCTGAGTTTCCACTTCCAGAAAATCAAGCAAGTTAAAAGGCCATATTTTCATAATAACAATCTCCATTTCTTACAATTTAACTGCACTGCACTTCAAGATGATGAAGTTCAGTAACAGCAGTATCAATGTTTCCATATACCTCATGGATACTGACTCCTGCTTCTTTCGGAGTTGTTCCGTCATTTTCATAAACAGAAACGTCTTCTGTAGCATCGAAAAGTCATGCAGTCACCATGATCAAATGCAGCCTAGCAGCCTACTTTTTAGACATCGTACATACATTTACATACGATTCAGGCTTTTCATCAATTATGCCATTTCCTGGATATGCATACATACATGACGTACACAATCCTCCCATGGAACAAGTCTTGCTTGCCTCTCCGCAAGCTTTATATTTTCCACTTAAATCTTTAAATTTTGCCATTTTAATTTTCCTCTCTTTCATCTTTTCTTCTATATTCTATGTTAGTGCGAAATTCATATACACCAATATTCTTCTCCATCCATTGCTCGCTTCACTTCATCAATGGATAAATCGTACAAGTCAGCGACAAAATCTATTGCACTATCAATGCATTGCAATGATGCAAACTTCCGGTTACACCTTAGACAACTAATAGCCTGCAGTAGGGTTCTTTCTTTATGCAATAATTCCTGCTGTTTTACTTCAGCATATTTTTCATAATTGCTTTTGCTCATTTATCTTACCTCAAATTCTAATTGAGTTCACAATTTTAAGTCTAATCAAACTGAAGTGATGCAGTCTCTTCTTTAGAAATATACCCTAAACAATATTTCTGTTGTTCTCTCATTGCATCACAAATTCTCATAATTTGTGAATATCCATCAGATTGACTTTCTGTATATTTAGTTGCAATTTGTTCAATTTCTCTAATATGCTCTTCCATTTTATCTATTCTCTTTATAAATCTTAGTTTCAAAGTATTGTTAGCATACGCTTCACACAATCCTCTCTAAAATGTGTCATTCATTTAGTTTCATTAAATTTGCCAGTCTGAACAATTTTCACATGTGTTTCCTTTATTGCTCAAGCAAATAAGTTCTGTATACGTTCCACAGCAATCGCAATATCCAAGAAGACTATTTCTTGTCCATTTTCCATTGATTTTGACATATCTGTACTTATGATTCTGCATGATTTCAGGGACTTTATCAGAATATATAACAACTCTTGCACCTGAATGAACACTTGTATTTGCTTCTGCAAATACAACCTTCTTTCCTTGTGATAAAATTTCATTTTGTCGCTTTTCTAATTTATCGTAAAAATCAAGTGAAGTACAACCATAAATGATTTCATTATTTGATTCACAACCATCATATAGATTCATAATATCCTCCTATCTTCAAATGAAACACGCATTCACTGCGCAATCTTTCTATTAATTTCCCACCACGTCTTTTGTTATGCCTCCCTAACCATATATCACAATTTTCATTCATATATGGCAACAAAGACTGTGCATTGGTTTCATGAAATGCGAATTTAATGGTCTGTTCCATATCCATGAATAACTACATTGTTTTTATCGTCTACATATTCAATTAAGCATCCTGGCTGCCATCCTCTGTAATGCAACGGTTTGATTTTTCCAAGATCTGTTATATCAAACACATGCATTTCTTCAATTCCATTAAAATCGCTTTCATTTGTTGCTTCAATAATCCAACAAGAATTTACAATCTTGTTTATAATTTTTTCACTTCCTTCAATAGTATACTGTACTAAAAATTCCATACTTATCACTCCTTCTTATTAAATCCAATGAAACACGCATTTATTTGCTAAATTCTGCCAATGCACACCCTGTACAAAGCATTCTGTCTGCCTTATCATTCATTTGTCTACAAGCTCTACCGTAGTAGCCACATACACAAGGTATTTTGCATTCACTTTCATCACTTCCTACTTTATTTTTAATACAGTTTTCTTCAAATGCTTTCTGTTTTTCGTTTGTTATAATCGGAAACATAGAATCACCTTGCCTTTTTTCTAAATGGATATAGTGCATTTTGTAAACAGATCTAATGCATTTTGTAAACAAATTGTTTTCCGTTCTGCATTATTCCAATAAATGAAATATGTTCCACTTGACCACTGCTGATCTTCTTGTTGTGCTGGATCATAATCACTAACGACAGCATACTGTGAATCGCTCTTGCTTTGCAACAATGCATATTTGTCTTTCCGTAAAATCACTATCCATTTCATTTCGTATCTACCTTCACTAAACTACTCTTTATTAACTGCTATGATTTTAGGAGAAGCCATGTTCATATAAATGACTTCTCGTACACCATGCAGATCTATAGCCATTTCTTACAATCTAACTGCACTGCAATTCCAGATGATAAAGTTCAGTGACAGCATCATAATCAATTTCTTTAAAGCCTAAACTTGTATATTTTGACAGATATTTAGATTCACAAGACAATTTGATGCTGGAAACATTAAAAAGCTTCAACAAATCAAATACATGCCTTAGAATACCTTTACTCCTAAAAGGTGTCATGATTTCAATCCAATTAACAAACAGAGATGATTGTTCTACAAAAGAAATGTAGATAATCCCGACAGTAATCCCATTAAAGTGGATACTGTAAACTGAATCATAAGGAACACCTGTGTAAAATAAATTGGAAAGATTTCCGCCTTTGCAAGTATAATCAGTATCTGCCTCTAACTCTAATGAGCATTTATTTTCAAAAGAAATATTTTTCATTGCATTCACCTATAACCCAAAAATTAATATAAGAATGCCGCCAAGAAATGCAGCAGCGGCAACTAAACGTCCCCAGGATGCTGGTGAATCATTCAGGTCATTCAAATTCGTTGCTGACACTAATCCAAGAGCGATTAACGCAATACCAAGCAAAGCATCTGTTTTTGAAGTGTTCAAAAGCATACTTAATAACATCATTTAAATCTCCTATGTTGCAGTAAGACTCCGACTATGAAGACCATAAATGAACATAATTGATCCAATTAGGATCGCAGCAATAGCGTACAAAAGTCACAGATACAAAATATCAATTTCCTATCCTTGAACACTCATAATGAAAAGCTAAGCTTGTCCTAAATTAGTCGAAAACAAAGTTATTGTAGTGTTATAGCCACATCTTCAATAGTCGTAGTCAAATCTCATTTACTTCTGACAATTCGGACAAAAATAAGAATTTCGTCCAGAAATCTTTTTCGTATGTAGCGGACTCATGCATACAGGGCAAATCGTATGTGCATGCACTAAACACATATGTCGAACTGCATTCTCAAAAGAAGAAAAACGAAGTTCATGCATATTAGAATTCATGCAGAGTGCAATGAATTCACTCAAAACAGTTTTTATGTTGTTAAACAACAGCAGATACTCGTTATCATTTAAGCTGTCAGCCTTTCTATCTGGGCGAATAGCACTGCTAAATAAGATTTCATCTACATAACAATTACCAATACCAGCAACCACATGCTGATTCATTAACAAACCTTTTATTGTATCAGTTGAAAGTTTACACTTCTTTATTAAATACTCTAAAGTGAAACCATCAGATAATGGCTCTGGACCAAGTTTATCTAAAACACCTGTGATGCCAAATGCAATTGGCTTAATAAACCAGACATTAGCAAATGTCCTATAATCTATTAAATGGATGATAGCACCATCACACAATTTAATTGTTAACATTGAAGAGGTTACATTATCTGTATTGCATACACAAAGTTCACCAGTTAATGCAAAATGCATTATAAGCTGTGAACCATCCTGCAACAGAAAAATTAGGTATTTCCCTCTGTGACTTAATTGAACAATTGTCTTTCCACTTAATGAAGATTCTAATGTAGAGCTGTCAATGTTTTGTAAACAATTTAAATTGTTTACATGTGCCGAAGAAATAGTTTTAAATTCTATGCATGGTGCCAAACTTTGACAAACTGCTTCAATCTCAGGTAATTCTGGCATAATCAATTCCTCCTTTATTTTGCCTAATTACTATTTTATATTTTAAACAATAAAATTGTGAGGTTCTGAAAATACCAAAAATTAGGTGAAAAATGAAGCAAAATATAATAAGACAGCTATACAAGATTTATAGTCACAGAAATGACTTGTAATCATGAGCTTTTCTTATAAATACACAAAAATAAAGAAGCACAGAGATTTTTCATCTCAATGCTTCTAAAAATAATTATTGCCTAAAACTTTCATAGAAGCAGTTTTAGATATTAAAAGTTACTACACTTAAACTGCTTACTTAACAAGAACTCTACATTTAAATACTTGCTTACAATTAGCTGAGTCTAATGTCACAGTAATTGCTGCTGTACCCTTCTTTCTTGCAAGTATTCTACCATCAGAAACAGTTACTATTTTGGGGTTAGAGGACCTCCACACAATTTTTGGAGTAGATGGCGTAATTAGCTGCACACTGAAACCATTAGTATCAGCAATAAGTTTATTGCGATTGTAACTTGGTAAACCAACTAATAGTAAAGATTTACTGCTACCGGCATGAATTACCAGATTAGAGTTTGACAAATGAAGATAACCAGTTTTGCTTGGAATAATCTCATGTGTATCCACAATTGGTGCACACCAGGAATCAAACTTTGCATGGTTCCGAATTTTACTCAAATAGAAATAATGTGAAAAAGTAGTGGCGTCAGAAGTCGTATCAATACTATACCATTTATCATCTAATTTGATCATGTTCCATGCGTGGTCTACACTTGTCACAATATGTACATCTAAGCCTGAAGCTCTTGCAAGCATATAAAATAGTAAAGAATAACCCATGCATTTGGTTTCGTGAGTAATCAAAGCTTGATATACAGAATTACCTAATGAATCATCTTTTGAATATTTTATATTATCGCAAATCCAATCATGAATTAATTGGATCTTTTCAAGTGTAGGTGTTTCTGAATTAATGCCTAATTGCTTTAAAATTTTGTCAAGTTTACCAGTAACAAAATTCATCTGTTCAGCATTATCTGCATATTGAATATTTACATAAGAAATTTCTTTCCTATCCTCATACAGCTTATAATACCAGCTCTTGATTGAGAATAATAAACTATCATTATCAAACAAATTAGTAGAATAATCTCTAATGGCAGCTGCGTTACTCAAGGCTATTACGTGCTTTGAGTCACGAATTGCATTAACAAACTCTGAAAATGGCATATCACCAGTATACTGAATTGTAATTGACTTTGACCTATCCAGAATTGCTTTACCAAAATCTTTATAAATTTCATCAATATCAGATCTTCTGATTATAGCAGTACCATTTTCAGTTTCCTGAAAATAAGAAAGAGGCTCCTGTGCTATTACGGAAACAGGAGCCTCTAAAATCATTGACAAAGCCAAGAGTAAGCCAACTATATGTAATCTGAACAAATGCATAAATATCCCTCCAAAAATTACTGATTATTGTTTTTATGGAAATGTATATAGTGATACAACTAATCAACTAATTACTGCAAGAAATAGACAAATACACTGATATAGCAAAAATCTTGCTAGAAACAAAACTGTGGAATTCGAATTTATGGTTTTCATCAATTGCAGAAGCATAGACAATTTTAATAGCTATACTAATATAAAATCTTCCATAATAACATCACACTAAGGAGCTAATGATGATTAACTCTTCTGAATTTGTGTAGTAGCTCAATTACAATTAAAACAATCAATGTGCTAACTGCAAATGCAATGTAAGCAAACCCTGGAATACTTAATAAAACACTAATTGAGAAAAGCAATCGCAAATGTGTAAAAGTACTCAGAACTCCAGTAATAACTGAACATACTGTTAACTGTAAAACTAAATGTAAAAATCGCATACTAACCTCTATAATATGAATAGGCCCTATGTTCATCAAAGTATTCAGTGAATTCCGAGATCTCGTGCAGTGCATTTGCATCAGGCAAGCATTCTTGTGGCAGATCTGTAATTGCGCCAGCAGAGTTGACAAGAAATACAATATGCTCGGCAGCTTTAAACAGATCCTCTAATGATTGGTGATATACTGACAAACAAATATAAAAATTGTAATCATCTTTCAGCTGCAGTAATTCAGTAACTATTGGTTCCAAAAGTTGATATCTATCATTTATGTCGAGAACAGTTAATGACAGAACTTCCGGTAACCGATTAACCAAAGTTAACTGACGTACTGAGAATATAGACTTGTCTCTCCACTCTCGTTCTGAAGATAAAACAGAACAATACACTAAAGGATGATCGATTTTCTCTAACAGATGATTCTGTAAATACCATGTTTTACCAGACCCAGTGCATCCATACAAAATACAAATCATTTACAGCCCTCCTTGTAAGCATCAAATAACTTCAACGCTGCAAGTGTGAACCCATCTGAGATCCCACCATTTGCAATAAAATGACTTATAGAATCCCATGAAATGAATTCAAGAGATTTAATGCCTTCATACCCAAACTTTTCAATTACATTTTGAGCCTTACAAAAATACACATCGGCTGAACCTGCCAGGCACCTACTATCTGCAACAACTGATCCCAAAAATTTAATACTATTTGCATCAATGGTTGCTGATAGTTCTTCTCTGCACTCTTTGATCACGTTATCTGGACCTGAAATATTTTGTTCTCCGAATCCTCGTGGCAACTCAAGTTGCTCTTTACGTATAGCATGCCGGAAAACCCTTTCAAGTACAATTTTATTGTTATACTCTACGAGGCACACGACGGCTCCTTTTTCAACAGTTGGGAGTAATCTTTCATAAGCAAAGTCCTCCCCCCCATTCACACCAGCAATAAGATCAACAACCATTAAATGAAATGGACTTTTATAAACAACACCAAGTTGCTTCTGCGTCCTTTCCATAAATGTAATCATACGTTGTTTGTCCGTGACAATAGGTAAAACTGGACTCTGTATAAATGCATCTGGTCTCTCCTGCATTAAACAAAAATAGTCATCTAAACATCTTTCATTCCATTTTTCCATAATTTAATTACCTACTTTCCAGCATTAAGCTAAACATTTTTCTGATAGTACTAAACTGCGGATTTCGCGCTTGTTTGCTTTGATTTTAGTTATTGTTGGTATAAAAGACTCACCGAAAAACAAAGCCTGCAAGCAGTCAATGGAACGACTTAAGCGTTCCTCCGAGACAAAAAATTGAATTTCTGCAGCATGCCTCATTTGCAACCCATGAATAACTGAATTATATCTTGGGTGCGTAATCTTTTTGAAATTATAATCTTCAAGTATTACCAATGCTTTTCCAGTTGATGATACTGGAACTGTGACTTTGAAGACTTGTGGCAAATCAGCATTTTTATGCAAATCAAACAAAATAACCTCCTAACGTGAAAAAAATTAATAATACATGAATTTTAGGTAAACACCCTAAAATAAAAGAAGATGTTAGCTATTAAGCTAACATCTTCTGAAATAATTATTCTGATCAAAAATTAAGTTTCTGTGGTGTGTCAGACAATTCTAAATAAGAAGTGAAAGATTTCAAAGACTCCAGTGTTTCTTTTGAAAATTCAAACTGAGCAAGAAGCTCATAAAACTTTACTGTATTAAGCAATAACCGTAATTTATCGTGATAAAAATACTCTGGGCTCAAATGAGCAAGACTATGCCTAGCGTTCATAAAAGGAATACAAGCGTCATGATAATCATAGCGTGGTTTCTTAGAACTGAGGAATCCATAAATATGTCCCTGTGTTACCTTTTGACCATTTAATGCTGAAACAGTTGCATTCAGATAAAAGTATGAATAACACAAGCAATACTCATACATTACAATAATAATTTCAAATAATGCTGCAAAAGAGAAATGGTGCTTGCAGTCGAGCACCATTTCTTCTATCACACTTAAATATTTTGGCATATCGTTTTTATCAACATCTTTATACTCAGGCATTTAGTACCTCCTTGCAGCTATGCAACTCAAAACCTCTAAAGCTTGATGAATCTTCTGGTGCCATCCAAACACAAAATCTATTATCTTCATCCTCCACATCTGAAAAATCATAAAGATCCCATATAGGTTTAGTAAATTCAGAATTCTGTTCTCCAGCAAAGACAATATCGCCGCATGGATGCTTTGCCTCAAAATCTAATCCAGGTGTGTAAACAGCTTTCTTAATGCCATACTTTCGCATTTGTTCAATAATTTTTTCTTTATTTGTCATGATAAATACCTCCTACTAATTAAAGTCTAGCATAAGTAAAACACTAATGCAATTGTCGGGTAGTCTGCTTACTAAAATTGGAAACAATAATGTTAAAAACACTTCCTCTAAACTCGATCAGTAAACTCAGCACCGATCAGTACGCGTCCATAATCAGCCTCCTGAATACGACGAACAACAGCTCTCCTATTACTTATGCAACCTACAATTCCTAGAATCTCTTCCGGAATAACCTGAGTCAAATTCAAACTAAAGTGAATTCCTGGCAGTAATTCCGATCCTTTAGCAACATACAAAGAAACACCTGTGGAACTAATATCTTTTGTATTTACAGGAAATGGCATATGTTTGTCAACAAATGCAAGACCACCAATGCTACATGAAATCCTTTGAGTCTTTCTTCTGCTAACTAAGATATTATTAGTATCACAGGTTAAAAGAACCTCACAAGGGTAATCAGTCTTTGTTACAAAAACATTCTCAAATACACATGCATTGCCATCATTAGGTGCATAAACATTCATAGCGACCGAAAAGAAATCTAGCTGCGAAAAGTCATTTTCCTGCAGTGTAACATACAGTAAAGCTTTCCCATACTCATCTTTGCAACCTTTTTGTATAACACCGAGAATAACCTTTAATTTTCTATCTGCAGTGAAATCTAAGATAATCTCAGATCCTGGTTTCATTTCACAAATTTTCACGTAATAAACTCCTTTTTAAATGACAGTGAACACTATCGTTCATTGCCGTGCAATTGTCCAAATGCACGAAACCGCTGTATTTCTTTTACAAAACACAGCGGTATTCAAAAACACTCAAAAAGAAGAAGATTCGTGTGCGCAGTCCTACAAACTGTGCAAACAGAAGTACAAAAGATTATATTCAGCACTTTAGTCGACAAACTAATGTGCTGAATTAGCATACTACAGAAAACAGTATACTAAAACAGTGTAGTAGCTGTTATACTACTACACTGTGAATTTTACTTGTAGACAGTTAATTTGCAATCGTCAAAAGACAAATTCCATGTTACGTTGCATGCACGCTCCTCATCCGTTAAGTATGAATTCATCATGTCACTCTTGGCATTCATAAACTCAGTAAGAGCGCGTGCCTGAAGACCATTAAATCCACTAAAGGTTGGATTATTGATAATGGTGTCTTTGGCATCCATGGAATGCTTTTCAATAATTGTTGAAACAATATCTGTAATTGCATTGTAGGCAATCTGTGTCCTTTTAATTTTATTGCACAGTTCCTTATCAATCCCTTCTGTGCGCTCAACCTGCTTCACATCTTTAGCAAATGTAATGTCTAAAATTCCAGTTGTGTAATCAAGCTTCCAATCTGTAACCACAGAACCATCAGGAACCCTGCCGGCATCTTCAACATAGGTTTTAAGCATATTCTGTTTTAAAGAATCCCACTCCTGCATTGCTTCTGCAACACGCTTAAGTAATGATACAAAAAGAACTGTCTGTGTTAAAGTGTCCTTAAGATTCATTGCATGTGTTTCAAGCAGATTGATAATAACACTTTTCTGTGACTGGAAATTGATATCTGCCACGCGGATATCATCACAAGTATCCTTATCAATTGTTATCTGCTGCTTTGTATTCTCGAACTTCAGTATCTGATTCATTTACGTACCCTCCTAATGATTTAACTAAATTAACTAAGTAGTTGTATTCTTCTTCGCCTATAATTGGTACAGCCCACTGCTTTGGAACCCAAAGGTCAAAGACTTTCGGAATTTTATACTTTTTATAGTACTGATTCCAGTAATAAACATTTGCTAAAACTCTGCCTCTGTGAGTCTTACAAATATTTGTATCGCGATGATCAGCGGTGCCATACTTCTGATAATTCCAAGCTGAGCACCAAGAGCATCCCTCCGCAATTGGACAATAGAAGCACTCGTCTGTAGACTGCGTTCGTCTGTCAATAGCATTTAAACAAGCAACGCAATCTTTATCTTTCTGGCATGTAGCAAGACCAGTATGCACATTACCAATTCTCATAGGCGCTCTACTAGCACCAAGACTACTCTCCATGTAACGAATGCATGGGAAAAGCCAGCCATCTGGATCCATACTAAGCATAGAACCTGTACCGCCACACCAATTCTGCAGATCAGTTTCTTCTTTTGGATGCCCTAATGTGGACTGATACAATGAACAGTCTAAAAGCTTGTACTTCTTATCAGAAAGCATAAAGTCAGCAAACTTCTTCATTAAACGATACAGTTGTCCTGCCTGCTCATCAGTCCATTCTGCCTCATACACGCAATTGGCATTAATTTCTGTATAACCAAGTCCAACAATATGCATTAAAGCATCATAAATGTATGGAAGATTGTCTGGTGAAATAGTGATCTTACTTCCCATGTAATAACCACGATTCATCCAGTCCTGTGTTGCATACTCCGCAAGATCATAACTTCCTCGACCATCTGGGAAAACACGGCAAGCATCATGCAGTTCCTTATTACCATCCAGGGTAACTGAAAAACTAATGCAGTCTTTATTCTTTTGCAAAAACCTCTGAACCTTTGGATCTGTGTACAGTACACCGTTACTACAAATACTAATGCAGAATCTGTCTGCCCATGGATGATTTAACTCAATTGTACGTAATCTGAAATAATCGACAATCTGATCAATTAAATCAACCTCAAGGAAAGGCTCGCCGCCAATAAATTCAATAACAATACCAGGAGAGTTCTTTACGCTGACATACTCGCTAAAGCCGTCCTCACCTGAAAGAAGTTTATCAATAAATAATTTTGCGTCTTCAAACTTCATTCTCCTAACGCTCTTGTTGATCTGATAGCAGTAGGTGCAAGCCAAATTACACTTATCAGTAACCTGAAAAGTAACAGTTCTTGTAAGTATACGATCCGGACCCATAGTAGCTGAGCCTTCTGATGTCTCCGGATAGCACTTAGCAATAAAATCTGTGAAACTTGTAAACTTCCTTTGAACAGTGGTAGGATCAATAAGATACTGTTCATCTGGAACAATGGCTTCTTTACTGGTAATCACTAAATGTCTGTAATTGTCAGAAAACTGAAAAGATGACTCTTTAACATGTTTTCCTGCAACTAAATCAATAACACTCTCCATGACAGCACTAGACTTAAAGTAGGCAACAGAAAAGTCTGATAATAAATCCTGATACTGATCGGAATTAAGCCAATCATCAGTAGAATCATTTAAATGTTGATCCACCATAAAAACGACCTTGTTTTGTGCCATTCTAGCTTCAAACTCCATCTTCTGAATCGCTAATGCAAGGTCTTCTCGCAAATATACATCTAATGTGAACATTCAATTTTCCTTTCTTTATTTTTATGAAACAAATCATTATTTTTGTATAAATAGTGCATAGCACTATTCAAGGTAATAAATTTTCTAATACCATGAATAAATTAAAATGAGTGATAGCTTTTATACTATCACTCACTAAATTAAGTTGTTGAAACTGTTAAGCCTCCAGCACATCCAGCACCACAAGAAGCAGTACATGTCTGAAGACATCCATTACACATTCCAATACAACTTCCAACACATAAACCAGTGCAAGCAGCCTTACATGATGAAGACTCAGGCGAAATGCCTACAGATTCACCGGCTGCACGCCTGGCATTAATTGTTGTCTGTGTTTCCCCATTAAACTGTTCCTGAGAAAGCCGGTCAGTTTCTGCGATAAGACTGGAATTCCAAGTTTTAGGAATAGGATTTCCTGTAACTGTAACCTCTAAACCTGAGAAATCTTTTATCTGCATTAAGAGATCTATTGTTTTTCTTCCATACTCAGAATAAATCTTGTCATCTTTTGTCGGTGTATGAATAAAATCGTACTCGCCGCCAGCGAACTGAGAAACTGAACCGTAAGCACGAGATGGTGTCCATAAACGATTTGATGGTCCTAAACCATTACGGCGCTGCATCTCTGCTTTTATTTTAGCTTTTAGGGTAACTAATTCACTTCGACTTAGACCCATTGAAACCTCCATTCTTTAAGCGTAAGCTGATGAATTACAAGAAGTATAACAACCATTACTGCAACTTCCATTGCAACCACCGCAATTACTACACCCATTACAATCTGAACATCCTGTATTGCAGCTCCCCTTACAATGACCGGTACATGAACTCTCGCAATTGTCAGCGCATGTCCTTACACAGGTGCCTGTGCATGAATTTTCGCAATTATCAGCGCACGTCCTTGAGCATGTACCGGTACAGTCTCTGCGACATTCACCACTGCAACCATCGCAGTCTCCTTCACAACCGCTATTGCAGCCACCTGAGCAATCATATGAACATGATCCACCACAGCGACCACAGCCATCACTACACTCACCCGCACAAAAATTACCGCAAGCACAATCACTGGATGAACCTCTAGCAGAACCACCACAGCTTCCAGAACAATCAGCACCATCAGCCTTTGCAATTTCAGGGGCTATAGTAGATATTACAGCTAATGCTGTAGATATGGTTACAGTCTTTACCACATTTCGCAATTTATCATCTTTAGCCATTAAAACTCCTTTCAGAAAAGCTAAAGATGACTTAAAGTTTATGCATAGGCACTTGCATTGCAAGAAGTGTAACATCCGACTGAACATGAGCCATTGCACCAACCGCAATTAGAGCAACCATTGCAGGAGGTACACACAGTTGAGCAACCGCCTTTGCAATGACCCGTACATGAAGTTTCGCAATTATCGGCACATGTCCTAACACAAGATCCAGTGCAACCTCCACTGCAACCACCAGTGCAGTCTCCACTACAACCACCAGTGCAGTCTCCACTACAACCACCAGTGCAATCATTAGAGCAGCTACCACCGCAAGAACTACAATCATGCAAACAACCACCAGAGCAGCTACCAGTGCAGTCATTAGAGCAGCTACCACCGCAAGAACTACAATGTACAACACACATATAATTACAATTTTCGCAGAATGCACTAACTTCTACTTCTTGATTAATAGTTCCAGCTATGGCTAAAACTAAGCATGTTGCAGTACCGGCATTTATTGCTTTCTTTAACTTTTCTTTATTTTTATTATTTAAAGTGTTATCGTTATCTAGCGAGTTACTCTCTCTCTCTCATAATATTTACCTCAGAAGAAAAGCTAAAGATGACTTAAAATTTATGCATAGGCACTTGCATTACAGGAAGTGTAACAGCCGACTTTGCATGAACCGTTACAACCACTACAAGACTGACACCCATTACACGATGTGCATCCAGTTGAGCAACTACCTTTGCAATGTCCTGTGCAAGAACTTTCGCAATTGTCAGCACATGTTCTAATGCATGATCCGGTGCAAGTTCCTGTACAACTGCCAATACAACCACCAGAGCAGCCTCCTGAACAGTCATTAGAACAACTGCCCCCACAGCCATCGCAACTGTCAACACAGCCACCACTGCAGCCTCCTGAACAGTCATTAGAACAACTGCCACCACAACCACTTGAACAACTATCACCGCAACTATTGCACTCTCCACGACATGTTGTAGTGCAACTAGTACATGCCGTACAATAACCCGTACAACCGACAGTGCAAGCACTGCCACAACTAGCACAATTCGAAGAGCAAGTAGTGCAACTTGTACAACCATTACACCCTGAACAAGTACACCCTGCAAATGCAACTTCTGCTTCTTGATTAACAGTTTCAGCTACAGCTAACACTACACATGTTGCTATACCAGCATTTATTGCTTTCTTTAGCTTTTCTTTATTTTTGTTAGTTAAATTGTTATCATTATCTGAAGAGCTGTTGATCTCTCTCTCTCTCTCTCTCTCTCTCTCTCTCTCTCTCTCTCTCATTTGATCCCCCAATAAGAAAAACTAAAGATGACTAATGCTGACTAACTATAAGAAGATGCATTGCATGATGTGTAGCATCCTGTACTGCAACTTCCGTTGCAACCGCCGCAATTACTGCAACCATTACATGAAGTACATCCAGTTGTACAACCACCTTTACAGTGACCTGTACATGAATTTTCGCAATTATCAGCGCACGTCCTGACACAAGATCCTGTACAGGTGCCGGTGCAGTCATCTTGACAATCCGCTTTACACGTTCCTGTGCAGTTGTATGAACAACTATAACCGCAACCAGAGCAACCACCAGTGCAACCACCGGTACAGTCATTAGAACAACCACTACCGCAACCTTCACCGCAACTAGTACAGCTGCCAGTACAACCAACACAATTACTGTCACAATTAGAACTGCAAGCATATCCGCACCCATCAACACACGTTGAACAATTGAATGTGCAATAACTATCGCAGCCACCACAACTTGCAGCAACAACTTCATCCTGTGCATCAATGCTAGCAATTACTGCAGTAATTGCTATTCCTGTAACAACTGCTTTCTTTAGTTTTTCTTTAGTTTTTTCTTTCCTTTTACTATTTACTGAGTACCCCCCCGATTACACCAGTAGTCAGGGAAGTATTTTTGTTATCACTCATAGAAATTACCTCTAATCGTCCCAAACAGACGCTGTGGCGGACCAAGCTGACCCATTCCAGTACTTCATCACACCACGCCCACCATGAGACGTATCAATCCAAAGTTTACTTTTGTTAGCTGGTGCTGAATTACCAATACAAACACCACCGCCGCCACCGGCTAAGTTATCCTTAACCGTAGTAGCCGCATTAGTTGTTGTTACAGTAGACTTGGCAAGCAAAAGCAAACCAAGAACACCTAAAGATGTTTTCTTCAAAAAGTCCAAGCGACTGATTTTTTCAGTTTCTGCACTAATTGCATTCTCCTCTTTCATCTGAAGAATCCTCCTTTCAATTAAGCGTGCTGTACGTATCTTTTGAGTCTTCATTTTCCTTATGTCCTGTTAAATCCGGAGCCTGACTCTCTGGCTCTTTATCTGTATCATTCTTAGGCTCATCAACTACCGATTTTTCTGAATCATCGGAATGCGTCGCAGCTGCATCTTTTCCCTTGTCATCATCAATTAGGTGATAGCACATAATATCAGCAATCGAAATATTTTGTGCCTGAGATGCTGGGATAGTGATAGTAAGTGTGCCAGCATTCGAATTCACCTGATAAGTTGGTGAAATATCATATTGACTTGCGTAATCAACATCAACAACAGTACAATTCTTTAAATACTCATGAGTGAATGTGTATGTAACATTGCTTCCACTTGCCTTCCACTGAGCTGCTGTAATAGTAAAACCTGGCACCATATCAACTTTATAATGACCATTAGCAGATACAATAAAAGCATTTAACCGTGATTGTAAAGCCTTAATATCAGCAGAATTAGTATTAACCTGATCCCACAATTTCTGAATCGCGGTATCATACTTAGAAGTCAAGTCAGTAATCTGCTGATTGATATTTGTAATACTTGCCTCTGCATTTGTTACCCTTGTAGTTACTGCTGTCAGATCTGCTTTAGTTTGTGCTAAAGATGCATTAGTATCGTCAATGCTGGCTGTAAGCTTCTGATCTAAAGCTGTGATAGTCTGATTTAACTCAGTAACTTTAGTATCAATAGTTGTGCTAAGCTTTGTCTTAGTATCATTGATACTCCTAGTCATCTCTTCTTTTGTCTTATTAATCTTAGTTGACAACTCAGTTTTATTGGTAGCAATGGTTTTATTTAAATTATCAACATTATCACCAATTGTCTTGTTAAGATCATCAAGATTTTTAGAAATCTGTTGCTGCAAATCTTTCTGCACATCAGTAATTGTAGAATTTAATTCAGCTTTATCTGCATTCTGCTTGTCAGAAAGTTCCTTTTTGTCAGCATTTTGTTTATTGATTATTTCAGTGTAATTCTTATCGATCTTCTGTTGTAGCTCAGACTTGTTACTAGTCATATTCTGAGTAAGCTGTGTAATATTCTGCTGAATTATCTTATTTAAAGACTCCTTGGAACTGGTAATCTCATTCCTGATGGTTGTCTCTGTTTGATTTAAAGCTGTATTTGCTTTTTGATCATTACTATCTGTATCCTTACGTAAAGTGTCAATACTTCCAGTAAGCTTTGTAGTGAGCTCTGTAACACGATTATCAACTAAGGTCTGCAAAGAAGTTTGAGTCTTGCTAATGTTTGTTGTTATCTCCTGCTTCAAAGCTTCCTGTGAATCCGTGAGATTCTTCACCTTCTGATTCAGAATATTAGTAAATTGTTGCTGTGTCTTGTCAATCTGAGTTGTAACATCAGTAATATTACTAGAAATCTCCTGCAACTGCTTCTTTGTTTCCTGGTCAGATTTAGCCAAATCTGACACATTGGTTGTCAAAGTCTTAATGTTTGTTAATGCAGTTTTAATTTGTGACATGCACTCGTTCTGTGTATTCATAAGATCATCCAAAATATCCTGAATATCAGTAACATCCCTTGTCAAACGATCGCCTGTCTTTTTATTGTAATGAATCTGTGCAAGCAGCTCCGTCTCAAGTGCATCAAGTTTCTCAGTTAGTGATGTATCAACGGCATGAATTTGAGAACTTGTATCGGTGGATGAATTTTGATACGTATTATTGATTGCACTTACAGTCTTCTTTAATGACTGATTTGAGTTATCAAGTGCATTTAAAGCCTTCTGAATATCCAAAATCTGCTTATACTGCGTTGTTGAACCATCAACAGTAGACTTTAAATCTTCCTCCGGTAAAGCATATGCAATGGCATTAGCAACTGCATTAGCAACATAACTCTTTGATAAATCAGTTAAAGTGCCATCTGCCTGAATATCTATATTACCGGCATCCACTGTGTCATTAAGTGTTTTTACAACTGCGTTTAACACTTTCTGATACTCTTCATCATTAAGTGTACGCTTTTCTGCTTTTAATGTACCTTCAACAATTGGCATCGCCCACTTCTTGATACTTTCTGTATCACGCAGATCTGACTCCTTCATAGGTTCATTTTGGTTTAAAGTGTCATATGTTCGCAGCTTTACTTCAGTTGCAAGTGTTACTTCTGGCTTTTGCATTGTGTAAAAAAGAACACCGCATACCATGGCAACAGTTAGTACTGCAGAAAGAAGGATCTTTCTGCTTCTGTCAATTTTTTTGATTTTCATAATCATTCCCCTTTCATAAAATTTGATTAGCATAGATAAGAATTATACTAAAACCGGCATTGAGCTTTTATACTCAATGCCGGCAGCAAAGGGAATGATGTTATGCTGGTGAATGTTTTCGGTGTTGTTTCCTTTCACACAAAAAACTAATACCAATACTAAAAACATAAATAGCAATCATAGGTATTCCAACAATCATCATCGAGACAACATCTGGTGGAGTGATAATGGCAGCAATAATTGCAATTATCACAATAGCTGGCTTCAATCCTTTCTGCATTACAGTATGGTTCAAAATCCCAGCAATGGTTAGTAATGCACTAAATAAAGGAACTTCAAATAAAAATCCCATTATCCAAGTTGTTGTCAAAAACAAACTGAGAAAAGAACTTACAGTTGCGTACCCAGTGATCTCAAATCCTTCTGAGTATGAATACAAATACTGAAATACAAAAGGAAACAGAATTTTTATGCAGAAAATAATCCCAAGTGTAAATAAACTGATAAAAACTATTAAGCCTATAAGTATCAATTTATGTACACGTTGTGATGGAATTGCTGGCATGACAAATGCAAGCACATTCCAGATTATTAATGGAAGACTTGCAACTAGAGCAAGAGTGCCACACAACCTTAACGATTGAAGCAGCATTTCCTGTGGTGTAACATAACCAACTGTAAAACCGGCATCCTTGCCAATCTGAATGAACCACTTAGTAATAGAAGTTGCATTATAATAACAAAAACAAAAAACAGCTATGAAAAAAGCAAGGCATGCAATGGCACGCTTTTTCAGCTCATGAAAATGCTGAGTCAATGTCAATTGGTTTTTATTGTTCATCAACTACATTGTCCTTCTCATCTTTTTCTTCAATGCCTTCTTGCGAATCTTCACCAGACTTAAACTCATCCTGCAAAATCTTTTTGGATTTTCCAAGTGACTGTGCAAGCTTCGGCAATTGTTTACCACCAAATACAACCAAAATAATTGCAAAAATAACAATTAGTTCTAAAAATCCTATTCTCATTGTTTAATCTCCTTTTCATTTTTAATTCATTTTTTACTTCTATTATCTGCGTATCAATATCCTTCTTTAAATCGGTAACGGGTTGGATGGCATCCATAGCTGACTCAGTATCTTCAATTATGTTTTTAGTGACCTGCTTAGCACAATTTAAGAATACACCAGCCATTCTAGCATAAGTGCAATAATAACAAATAGTTCTATAAATCCTATTCCCATTGTTTAATCTCCTTTTCATTTTTTAAATTCATTTTTACTTCTGTTATCTGTGTATCAATATCCTTCTTTAAATCAGTAACTGGTTGGATGGCATCCCTAACTGGTTCGGTGGCTTCAGTGATGCTTTTAGCGGCCTGTCTAACACGCTTTAAAAATACACCAGCCATCCTAGCATAATCAGACAATTTTTCCGGTTTAAAGAGGGCTATGACTATAATAATAATTACAAGTAATTCACTTAATCCTATTGACATGAATACACCTCTCTAAAATACTACAATCAGAATAATAAAGGGATTTGAAACATTATGCTCCAAATCCCTTAACAACTATTTTTTATTTAAAATATACTTTGCTGCCTGCTCCGCTTTAGATGTGGCTCTGACAATTAAATGTTTGTCTGCCCTTAAAGCTGCAGCCCAGTTTGCAAGATACGAAATTGAATTAGTTTTTACTTTTTTATCATCAATACCAAGTGTTGCTAATAAGATTGAGCTGCCAATTTCGGCAATTAATTCCTCTTTGCTGTAAGCATCAACATTATCAACAAAAGAAACAAGATTTCTATTTAATCGGTCTGCCGACCCTGTTGAATGAACTACTTCATGAAAAGCTGTCGAAAAGAAATCACCTGCAGACCGAAAATCTGTGCGCTTTGGTAATCTTATTAAATCTGTTTCAAATGAGTAATATGCCTTATTACCACCGAACTCTACCGGAATTTTTTCTGCAGATATGTACCGATCAAATACTGTCTGCGCATCAGGATACTCTTCATCAACTATTTTACTTTTTCTAGCACAATAATACTCAAGCTGACTTGAATGAAATACCACATAATACTTAAGCATTGGAATATCTTTTACTAAATCTGGGTTCTCTTTGTCTTGTACAACAAGATGCTTCCAGAAAACAATTCGTTCACCAATCTCGCCCTGCTTAATATGATAGCCCAGATCAGTCCATTGGCTAAAAGTTGCATACTCACCTGAATGTTTTAAAAGCATTTGATTAAGTAAACTATAATTTCTTTTACTTATTGTATTATAAGCAAGAGAAGAGCAGACCCAAGGTTTCTTCCATGGTTTTGTACCGTTTTCCAGAGCTTCTACAACCCTATTCGTTATGCTCTCATAAATATTCATTAATTATGCCTCCTTCAATAAGACTTTGTACAAGTTTTGCATAGAAGTTCCGTTATAATAATGAATATTCTCTTTATTTGTGCATGCAGCAATCTTATACATTAAAGCATGGTTCATGCGTGCTGTGGCAACGACTACTGGAGTATCACTTGGTATTTCACGATTAACATCAAAGATGAATTCTGCCCTGGGTATCCTTTGTAAAACTTTCTGCTTATCTGTGCCAATCAAATGACCAAAAATAATAACTCTATCAGCAATAACTACATCTGTATCTGCTTGATTCATTGACTCTTGAGAATCTGTAATATCAGTCAGCATCTTTTGTAGTGAGTCAATATAAGCATTCTGCGCTTCGCACTCCTCCCTTACAGTTGCAAGTTCTATATGCAAAGCTTCGACCTCTGAATTTTTCTGCTGAATAATGTACTCTTTTGTATCCAAGCCCATTTTTACTGGAATCTGCATTTTCTCATCATAATGCACAGCTTTTAAATCCATCAATTCTTTCTGCAATACCGTTATCTTTTCTGTCAAATGCTGATTTGTTACACTTAACTCCTTTAACGATGTCGTGTCTATGTATGCCTGCTTATAAAACTGATCCAGTATCATTTTTGTGCAGGCGGAATCAGCACGTTTTGAAAGTAATTGGACTGTAAGCTCCTTTAAAGGTAAAATAGTTGCATAGTGTTCCTCAGAAATATTACGCATAAACTGTCTGATCTCTGTATAATCATGATCTTCAATTACATAAGTAATTAAATTAACATCAATTGTATTTAGAACCCATTGCTTTACAAGGTCAGGATCTATTTCAAGCAGCTCAGGAGATAATGTCACTAAACCACTTGTCCAGTTCATTGGGCTATAGTAACTAACAGCAATCTTCTTAATACTTGTACAAATATCATCCCAAGATTTGGCATTATTACATTGTAAATACATATCTAATGAAGACTGCTCATATTCGGACAGATGTTTATCAGAAAGTTTATATATTTCAGATGTATTTTTATCACCAAACTTAAATCTATAAGCTTTATACATAAAGGCGATTGTCTCCCTATGCATATCAGCATAGCAATTTCGAACTACTGGCCGCAATACCTTTAGCATACTGCCTGGAGTTTTTGATGTAAATTTTCCGTTATCAAGATAATCGGACAAAAATAACCATGCTAACTTAAAAGCTCGATCACTTGTAGAAAAAATATCCAAAAATAGCTGCATAAGTGGTAATGTTTCTTGCGTACTTTCTGAGATATCAGTTGCATTTAAACCCTTAATAAATTTCTTTATGTCACGAATAGATGTAAATGAGTAATCAAGATTCTGATAAACACGCTTAAAGGTTTCAAAGATACGATCAAAAATAATATCAGGAATTTGGTTATACCTTTCATACAGTTCAGAAATTTCGGAATCCTTTAAATACCAAAGTAATTCGTGCAAGGCATTATTATCTTTCATGCAATAATTTAAGATAACTGCACTTGCAATACATTCAAACTCTGATGTAACTGGAATCCATGGGCCGTATGTGTATGAGATCAATTCATAACAAGGTTCATATTGAGAAAAAACATCAAGATACAGATTTTTGATCTTATTATTACCTTGCTTGTACAAGTGATGCAAAATTACTGTCAGTAGCGTAGATTTGCTATCTTCCTCAGAATTATAGACGTGATATAGCCTACTGTTATGCGATAATGCTTCTAAGAAATCATTCAGTGAAGGCTCCTTATCAATCTGTTGCATATGTAATCCTCCAAAAAAATAAGAGCGTCTTTGTCAAAACGCTCTTAAATATTCATTATTATGAAACGAAATCCTGTATCCAGCTTTCATTGAAACGCCCGGCATACATAATGTATCTGCCATCGCTATCCCAAAGCTGCATACCTTCTTTCTTTGCCACAATGCTCAAAATGTTTTTAGATAAACGAGAGACTATTGAAATATGATCATCAACCGATTGTACAATCCGATAATCATTTATCACTCTTGGTGCATCTTGTGCATCTGAAACATTGTTCAAGTGCCAAGTGCTAAACTTTTCAAAATCAGAAATAATCTCATTCCAGTTAGGATACTGTTGTAATAACTTTAGAATAGTTACAGCTCGTGCTCCGCTGTAAATAACACCATACTGTGATTTTACATCTGTAAAATGAGTGAAATCTGATAAATTGATATTGTTATTAAACTTTTGCAAAACTGCCTGAATGTAAACCCAATCAAAAATAATAGCTGCTGAGCTTGCAAACTCTTCACTACCATCATTTTCCTTATCTTTCATCAGTGACTTACACACATCAAATACTGCTTTATCATCTAAACGCTGCTTAGCAACTGATAACTCAGAACCAACAGCTTTAGGCGAATTTAAAGAAATGTCAAGCGGAAATCCGCCAAACACATAAGCAATCTCACGATGCAGATTACTAATATCCTCCTGCACATCTGGGCTTGACGTATATTGCAAACGATAACTAATGACTTTCTTATTTGGTGTTATAGTCCATACATTTCTAATTGCCATTTTCAATCTCCAATCTTTGACCAACAAATTCTCTAATCAGCTCACTCAAATTATCTTGATAATCCCCAGACTTTAGCTTATCTGGTGTAATATAAATAAAAGCTATATTAAGTGTATCTGCATACAGTAATAAACAACCAATAATCTCATCTGAATTGCAAATAGTAAACACGTTTTTACGAACATCGCGATTATCAATCAAAAAATGTTTCTGTCTATCATCCTTACATTCGAAATCCAGGCAGTTAGTTAGGTCGCAATAATACTGTGTAACACCATTAGATTCTTGTGTTTCACACTGCATAATGTCTCCTTTAACTATGTCCTAAAATAATTCTGTAAATACTACTGAAAGATCAAAAATATAACTACTACATCCAAGTGCGGTTGCTGCTTCATTAATGCTCCGTAATGGTAAATTGACAATAAGCACACCATCAAGATTCATACATTTTCCATTTTCAAACTCAAAATTACTTAAATAGATTGAATTTATAAAAAAGTATGATATAGGACTCTCCACTCTCACAATTGTAATATCTGCCTTTGTAAAAGATGTGGTGCTATAAATAAATTGGGCAACCTGCTCAGAAGTTCGGGCACTAAAGAATCCGAGCAATGGATATACCAGTTGCGTTTCCTTCCAATTTGTTGAATCTTTCATTTGAGTATCTTCTTGATCACAATTCCCAGTAAATACAGAAACATGATTTTTCAATTTCTGCTTAACATAAACCATGAAATACATAAATTCTCCTCTCAGAGGGCTGCTGAGCAGCCCTAACATAACTAAACTTCTGCTGTAAGTATTGATACAACAGAAAAGGGCAAGCTGCCTATAAGCAACTTGCCCTTAGTTAATAACTGAGATAAATTTATGTATTACATCCAGCAACTATGTTTTCTTCCAGTCTTTTCTATTACAGCCTCTGCTTCATCCAGTGACAAATAAAAATCACTTGCCGTTGCGTGATCCACCATTACTTCAACACCAGTAATGGAACCAGCCAGTACACGATCTGGTAGAATCCGTGTAACTGTACAAGGTATAGTTGAAACCCCTGATACGTCCTCTGTTAACATAAAAATAGTCTGATTAATTTGCAATTTATCTGTAGTTACCATAAAACCTCCAATACAAAAGCAGCCGGAGCATTACTCCGACTGCTTTTCTTTTATAAAATTTGTATCTGTTACAGGAACCTGCGACGTGTCAATAATACAAGGTGATATAACATTACCGACTATCATTGTCGAGATTTTCTCAGGATCCTGATTGTAAAATACATACTCTATGTCCGAAATTTCCATATCAGACAATTTAAAGAATTCAAGAGTGTATTCATCATTTACACGCGAATATGAAAAATCTTTAATAAATATTTTCTTATTCACATACTCTGTCAAGGCACCTTCAATTAAATCGCGTTCCATTCTTACAGAACACTTATAAAAATTCAAAAACTTTGAAAAATCTAATCGACGAAGTACAATTTTATAGTCACCATCTGAAATTGTACCACAACGGATCATTCTGTAAATCCTGTAACGTTGCTGCATTAAAGGCATATACAATAATTTTGCAGCTTCATTATTAAGCTGATCACGCACATAAGTAGGTAATCTTGTTATCAAACCTTCTTCCACCTGTTTCGTAATATATAAACTTGGAAAGTACTCAATATACTTAATGCCGTTCAACTTTACTGGTGAAGTATCTCCAACAAGACCATATGCCTGCTGATGGACTCCATGTTTATAAACATCAATCTTAATATGCTGTAATTTAGCAATTCGTGTATTAACACGTTCACGATCAGTCTTTGTAATGATACGATTTACACCATTTTTTAGCAAAACAGCTTTAACAAGCTCATTTTCTGCAATCAAGAAAGAACGCTGTTCAGCATCTGCCTGAATTGTTCGGTTAATAAAATAAGAAATAATATTAATGTCTAGCATATCAAGCAAAGTAACAAATGAGCCATCCACGGTTCCATCATATGTGATGATTGTTTTTACATTTGAATCATTCGGATCCTGTATTGCTATTTGTGTAACACCATTTTTATTGATTGGGTACTGTGCGCGTGTAGCACTGAAGATTGATTTATCGCCCAAATAATCTAAATAAGTGACAGTCTGACTGCTCAGATCAGAATGATACTGATCCTTAATTATTTGCAGAATATTTATTATAAGATCACTCTCAAAATTACAATACTGATTTCTAGCTGTTATTTTATCAGCACCTGGGTAGTCAATCATCTTTGATTGGTTATCTTTTGCCCACAGTTCAACAATCTTGTATTCATCATTAATGATATCAAGCAGTGATTTTCCGGCATACACCGTTTCACGCTGTTCTGAATTTAAAGCATTGTAGGCATATACTTTGTTTTTAGCAAAAAACTTATCCAGATCATCTGGTGTTTCCCAGACCCTAGTATCAATGTCATTCTTGCAACGCTTCAGATATCGATTCTTTTTTGTCGTCCTTGATCTCATTTTCAATGTCATTAATTTTGAGAGTCCCCCTGGATCCTTATCAAGAATCTCTGACATTACTAAATACATTATTAAGTCGAACAGAGAATTATCATAATTTTTACTTTTTGTGTGATGTGTATCATAAAAAGATACAAGATCTGAATCCAAATATTTTTTTATATCTGATATTATCGCTGCAGAAATATTCTTCATAATAAACCCTCCATCAGCTTTATTATATTCACATTTCTGTTTTGTTTCAACCTCAAAAGTGTGTATCATTTCTTAGTGCATCTCCCATTGATTGTCCATGATCTAGTAGTGCTACACAAAAAGTGTAGATGATTTCATAGTGCTATGCTTTAAAATGTCTTCAATTTCTTAGTGTATTTCTAACGTGCTTAAAAATGTAGCCAATTTCTTAGTGCAAAAATAGTAATTGTAACCAGTTACATAGTGCATTACTAATATGTCTACAATTTCTTAGTGCAACACTATAATTGTCAACCTAATTCATGCGCTAGTTTACAATAGAATTTTTGTATACAAATCCTTAGTGCAGTTCTCGAAAATGTCAATAATTTTATAGTGCTTCTAGCTCTATTGTCTATAAAAACATAGTCTTTTTATTGCAATTGTAGCTAAATTCTTAGTGCAATTCTTGTATTGAATTAAAGTGTCATTAAATTCTTAGTGCAATTCCTGAAAGTGTAGCTGAATAGCTAGTCGCTGCAAACTCTCTGTATCAAATTTTTTAGTGCAAAAATAAAAGTATGATCTAATTTATAGTGCAAAAACCAATTTGAAAAAATCAAGTAAAACAGGCATAATTCAAACTTGAAAGGAGGTGCAGGACACGCAGATGGAACTTAATCTGATCAAGCCAAGACTGGCAACAAGTGTAAATGTTAACATTCGAGCATTAGTTAAAGCCGTTGGTATACGACCTAACTATACAGAATACAATTACGATACGAAATCCATCAAGTATATCAATGAAAAGAATGCTTTCGGTGATGGCATTGCTTTAAACAAAAATGCTATATTATTATACGTGTACCTGCATTTCCTTAATGTTAATGCTAATGCTCATGCGGTATTAGATACTTATGAAGCGAGCAAGTATCTTTCTATACCAGAAAGAACAGTGATTCACAACATGAAGATCTTAAACCGTAAAGGATATTTACGATTCTGTGAAGGAGACCTCTCCGGAACTTATCATATCTTCATTGACTATTATGCAGACAATAATCTACCTGCATCAAGAGGTGGATCAGGCTTCATTACACTTACAAGAAATATATTTGATAAACTGCGAACCTTAAGGACAATAAATGCCTTAAGGTTCGCTATTCGTGGTTTAATGGATCAGTTTCCGGGAAAACAGAATGTCGGTACAAGTACTGGATGTGATCTGAGTAAACTGAAGACAGTGTTCCCATCCTATACACAAGTTAAGGATATTTATAAGATTCTAAGCAATTCAACTATAAAAGAAATGTTTGATATTGCAATTGCAGCATCCGGCAAATACATTAAAATTAATGCAACTAAATCATTTGATCCACGAAAAGAACGTCAGGAACTTATTGCTAAGTCTGAAAAGAAGATTCGTGAATTCTTTGATAGCATGAACTTAAAGTATCCAGATGACCAGATTCATCCAAGTAAAAAGGAATTCCATGACATTGGTAAGATTGCACTGCGTATCCCATTAGATAATATCACAATGGCAATAAAACAAGTGTATGTCAACAATAATGGAACTCCGATCAGGAATCTCCCAGCATACATACGAACGCTAGCAAACAGAATTATATCCTAGTAAGCTGCCCAATACTTACAAAAGCCTACCCGAAAGGATGGGCTTTTTGTAGTGCAATAAATTAGAAACTTGCATGTAAATACACTGCTGTAGCAAAGAAAGTTATCAACATCGAACAAAAAATATAGTGCATAAGTATCCTACTATGTTTATCTAACTTTAAATAATGTGGATCTTGAAAAAACAATTGTGAATAATACAGCATGTGCTGGCATAATGCATTCTACTTATTTGATAATATAAAGAAATCCCAGTAAATTGCGGCTTCCCGGAAAACAGATTTACTTATCATGTCTATTCTGATCATACTGATATTATGAGTATGGTTATTCATGTGACAAAAATACTGGTGAAACGAAAGTAAATAAAGTAAACAGGTCACCAAACAGCGTAAAAGGCTCATAGAGCCAATGCTGCTGTTTAGGTATATAAGTCTTGCATCACTTAAATTAAAGACGTTTATGACCCTTTTAAAACGTTCAAATTATCACAGCTTTTAAATCATGCAAACAATCAGTGCACTCAATAAATTATGTGCGTTAAAAACAATATAAACGCTATGAACATAAGTAACATAAAAAACATTAAATAAATCAGTAGCATAAAAGATACATCAAACACCTAGAATACTAAAGACGATTATAAGCTACAAAACGTTGAAAACACTGTAAACATTATGAACATAAGTAATATTGAAAACATCATAAACATAGAAGGTGATTTAATTTATCCAGTTACCTGAGGAGATGCCATTGCTTGTAACATTACAAAGGCATAACACATTCTAAATGTTATAATGTTATAAAATATTACTAAGATAGTATAAATATTTAACATATCAAATGTAAGCAATGTTGCATAACATTAAAACAATAATAACATTATGTGTATACAAAACATTATATACATTATGAACATAATAAACATTGAGTATAACATGAACACAAAATACAATGTAATCGGTAAGAAACTGCAGCTGATGTCACTGAAAACTCTATGAACATTGAAAACATAATAAACATAGATAACATAGAAAAGATTATAAACATTGTAATGATACCTAACACTATACACACTGAAAATAAATAAAACATTGACAAAATATTGAAAAACTAATGTTTATTCAATACACTAGACATTTAAGGTATCTATAATCTGATAAAAGTTTATGATATGCAAAAGATTCACCATACATTCAGTTTATAATACTTGACATATTTACAAAACTTATGGTATACTCTTAATACACTATAGATTGAATAAACTATAAGGAGGTAATACATTACATGGCTACTGTAATTGCAATAGCAAACCAAAAAGGCGGTATTGGAAAAACAACAACTGCATGCACACTGGCGTCTATGCTTGACTACGCCGGGAAAAAAGCATTATTGATTGATGCTGATATGCAATGTAATTCAACAGATACCTACAATGCCAAAACAGAAAACATAGCAACGCTGTATGACTTGTTAAAGGGTACAGAGGGTGTTACCCCAATGGACGCTGTACAAAAAACAAGTTATGGTGAAATAATACCAGCAGACAGATTACTTGGATCAGTTGATATTGAACTCCAAAAAGATCCGATCATGGGAATTTACCGTATGAAACAATTTATGGATCCACTCAAAGAGCATTATGACTATATCATCATAGACACAAATCCTACAATAAATCATCTTCTTCTAAACTGTATGGTAGCAGCTGATCAGATTGTTATACCAATGTTGGCAGACAGATTTAGTCTTATTGGTTTACAACAGGTTTTAGATACTGTACACAGTGTGCAAAGTCTGCCAAATAAAGATCTGAAGATAGCAGGCATTTTACTTATTAAGTATAAAGCTAATATGGTACTTGAACGTAATGTACGTAAGTCGCTTGAAAATTTGGTAGAACAGCTTAACATTAAATTGTTCTCAACAACAATCAGAGAAAGTGTGGCTGTAAGGATGGCACAAGCTGCACAAACACCTTTAATTGAAGCTGACTTTAAAAGCAACGCAGCAAAAGATTACAGAGCATTTGTAAAAGAATTGTGCGGCATTACAATTGAAAGAAAGGATGCAAAACATGGCACTAAATAAAAACTTCGACCCAATAGCAGGATTATTTAATAATATAGAGCACATAAAACCAGAATCATCTACAGATAAAACATCAAAATCTACTGAAGCTTCTGACGGTACTAAAGAGGAGAAGCAAGCTGCTGTAACAGAATCATCTAAAGAGGAGAAAGCTGGACCTGTTAAAGATGAAAAGCAGGAGACCGCTAAATCTTCAAAAGATGAAAAGCAGGAGACCACTTCAGAGTTAACTAAAAATGAATCAGATGTTACTAATAAAACATCTGAAGATAAAATGAAACATGAAGCTAATGAAAAAGATTCTGCAGATACTACTCTGAAAAATCCTGATGAAAATAACAATAAAGAAACATCAAGCAAACCGGATGAACCTAAACTTGAACAGGAAAATAAATCGGAGAAAGAAACAAATCTATTTAATTCTGTAAAAAAAGCAGATTTGATTCCAGGTGATGCATTATCTGATCTGGACTTTACACTTGTAACAAATGGCACAACAATACCTAAAGAGCAAAAACGCTGGTTAGAAAGAACTGCAATCAAAAAAGGAATCAGTCGTGAACAATACATTGCTCAGATTCTTGCAAATGAATATCAGGTAAAAACTAAAGTTAATGAATACTTTGCTGACATATTTGTTGAAAACTTCAATAAAGCAAATAAATCAAATGTTAGATTTAATTACCGTATTCCAGCTTATCTTAATGAATACCTTGCGGAAGCAGCCAGCGAAAATGGAATGAAGAAAAATGTGATGCTCAGTTACTTCATAAATGAAGAACAAAAACATGAACATCAAATAAATCGACCAATCAAAGCTATTGATGAGAATCAATCTGATGATTACGATGAATAGTGTAATCCAACTATTCGCTAAATTCCGGTTTAACGAATAGTTGGTAATTTTTAAATCAAGAATTAACTTTTTTAAACAATTTGGCTGATTCTCTAACTAGCATAACAATGGCAAATAACAATTGAACAATCAAAAGGCATGCAAGTGTTCCAGTTTTAGCTTGTAGTGCATATGCCATTAATGGAATCCATAATGGAATACACGTCAATAAACCATTGTAAGAACCAAGAGTGGCAATGATCCAAACAGGTATTATAAGCCATAAACTAAACTTGCCAATTGGACACTGAAAATACATCATGATGCAACAATAAATCAGAAACAAGGCCAAGCCATCAAGCATACAAATAATACTAGATGCGCTTGAGATAATTGGATGCAAGCCACCTGCATTAACAAGCTTATTCCAGTTACTTATCTTGCCTTTGTCACTTTTAATCTTTTTATTTAAAGTTTCGGTATCTACAGGAAATACTTCATTCACCAACATTTGCTGCGCTTCAAAAAATATCTTTTTCTGCAATGAATTAAAGTAGACTGAAGAACAATTAACAGATTTTTCATTATCGCAAACAATTGAAATATTCGTAGCCAAATCCTCAAAGTGGCAATCAATACCACGATCTGCTAAGTAATTCGCAATCTCAGCTGCAAAAGTCAGCCCATGCTTTTTAGTCAGTGAATAGCATGAAGCAACGTACAGTTTCTGCTTACCCGTGTAATGTGCAGCAATAAGCATTTCTGCAATCTCCTGACATGAATAGCCACTTACGGTTCGTTTACGCTTATTACCGTGCCCACATAAATACAATGCCCTCTCTGCAGGAACTGATGTAAAATCAGCTGTTTGCAGAACACAAGGTGATCCTACACTAAAGAACTTAGCGTCGCAGCTTACAACAGTATCAGTCATAAGTTTACCCTTTTTACTTTTTGTAGCAATAATTACTCCTAATCCTTTTTGCATAATTTTACCTCTGAATTAATAACATTTTTTGCAGGAACTCAATAATATTTGGTGATAACGTACCAATAAGTTGAATAACACCAAAAATAAGTGAAGCGCAATTTAACCATGTGAATACAGTTGCTAATCCGGTTTTGTAAATTAAAGCCAAATGTCTAGCTTGGAGAATACCGAAAACAGCAAAAATAATACCTAAACCAGGTAACTTTAGCAGAAAAACAAAAACAGAAGCGATAAACAAAACAGCACTGACTAACGCAGCCATACTAGCAGATTTATCCCAAGAAGTTCTCACGTACTTCTGTAAATCTGCTTGTTCCAAATAATTTGGTTCATCCTGTGCATTTCTAAATTCAGAAATAGCATTGGAAATTTCAACTGCACTCTCCTCACCAAAGTCAGTGATAATATCATCTAAACTAACTAGTGGAGACTCTTCTAAAGATTCTACTAAATGCCGATCAAGGTTAAACCCTCTTGCCTGCATAAATTCGTATAAGCTGCCTTGCATAATAGTACTGTTCTGGTAGCACCCAATAATATCAATAATATCATCACGTTTTAGAATTGCTGTACGTGAACTGAGCAGCAACCGTAATGATGGCTCAAATGTATCTGGATTGATCTCAACAAAAAGAAGATCCTGAAATCGATGGTCTGGAATCCTCTTAAAAAACACATCATCTGTTATTGGAGCAACTTCCCATCCTAAATAGCAGACAACCATATCCTTCTTAGACAAAGCAAGCTGATTCATATAGTTTGACAACTTTACAAGTATTTTATTGTGATCTTCAATTGTAGTGAAAAAGTAAACACCGGTCTCATCGACTGCCATAATAAATCCATCGACTGTTACGACATCATTAAAATAGGTTCGGATGACTGGTGCAGCATCAAAATACCTTTTTTCAACTGTTTTTGCGTCTTTATTATTTAATCTTCGCATTTAACCCTCCAACCTAAAAATAATAAAACCCTGCCAAGTTTTTACACTTAACAGGGTTGAGAAATTTATTGCACTAATTGTGCCTTTACACCAATAACATCACCGGTCTTACCATCAGATCGTACTAAAGTACAATGATATGTTTGATCTTCACCAACATAATTTGTGTCATCTTGATTATCTGAGACAACATCACCAATTGATTTGTCAGAGAACCAAGTAACATCAGCCGTACCAGTTATAAACTCAACAGTAAAATTGTAGCCATTGATCTTGACGCCACGTTGCGATCTCATTAAATCCCATAAGTCATAACCTGAAATATCTGCATCATTGTATCTTGAGTAAGTACTCTCATTTGTCCTTGTTATGTATGTACCTAAAGTTGCTGATCTTCCAGTTATTAGTTGCCTTGCAGCTAAAAACGCAGCAAGGCCTAAAGAAGCTATCAAGACTGTGATAATCAGCTTCGCACCAATGCCAATTCCTTCTTCAGCTGATCCCATAAATCCTCCTATTCGCAACAGTATGGGCAAGGTAAAGCTCCGGATGCAGCAGCTTCTTTTGCTGAACTAAATGCATAACCAAGTCCATTATTTGTTTCATAAAATCCATCATCAGTAATCGTTGAATCAAGCATTTCTTTACAATCGTATTTATGATAATAATAATGTATCCCATTGCCATCTTTGTAAGGTCTGACATAATATGCACGTATTTTATCTACACGTGCGCCGCTAACACAAAACTTATTATAAACACTCTTAGTTCCAGCTCCATATGGGTACCCTTGAAACAGAGCAATAAAAGTGATATCACTAATACCATTAGCAAGTTCTGTAGATGCAGATTCTGGTAATGTAAAGTTATACTTAATCCCGAAGTCGGAAGCAATTGTATTATTTCGCTGTACATAATGATTTAGCTGCTCACAGATTGCTTCAGAAATCACATGATTTTTCCAATCAATAAAAAAACCAGGCCGTGATAAAACAGTCTTCTCATAAACATTGTCTAAATGAGTCTTTGGATATTTCTTAGCAAGTTCTGAATAATTACCATTGTAAATGTTTTTATCACCTGCAAAAGTTACAGTGACCTCATCTCCCAATGTTACATTAATAGTGTATGACATTGGATTACCCTTGATATCTTCATCAAATTCTGCTATGTAGGGAAACTTTTGTGTCTTTACTTTCGTTAATTTTCCATCTTTATCAGTGTCATTATACAAAATGTAAAAACCGTCAACATCTGCTAAAGCAAGTACTGGTGTATACAACTGTAAATCCTGCTGTAAAACCTCATTGTCAGTTGCATTAAAGGAAGCAAATAAGCTATTGTAGAATTTATCTACGCAACCATCAAAATTGGATGATAAATCACTAATACCATTTGCTGACTCAACAGAACTTGAAACAGCTGCATCAATTGCAGTATCAACAGCATTATTATACTGAGGATACTTAGAGGAAATAATACTTAATTCTTGCACATTAGTATTTAAAATTGAATAATATGCAAAAATTGAAATTAGAAATACTAATATAAAATTCGTTATTTTCATAAAGCCTCCAATTTAACACAGTGTGGGGCAGTTGACGGCTGCCCCACTAGGAGTAAATGCTGTAAAAAGCAATGCGCATTATCAATGCGCGAAAACCATGGTCAGTGATTAAACTAACCATGACTAATTTAATAATTTTCGTTTCTAATGACACCACCATACGTAGCGATAATTGCATACTTTGTAGACGATCCAGTAAAAATAGAATTCAACTTCTGTCCCATAGTTCTTGTTGTGTTCTTCACTGTTACAGAAAACTTATCACCCTTTTCGAGATAATAGACACCTTTATTGTCATAAAGGTCATCTAAAATATCGTCTTCATACTTGTTTGAAGCAATTGTTTTTGTACCTTTAATGGCATTGCCATTCCCATTAAACATTGGATATACAACATCATGTGTATGTGTCATTGAAATCTGATACCTGTTATCAGTATCACTTAATTTTTTGGAAAACTTATTATAAGCATCCTGTGAAATGTAACCATTCAGCTGAACATCTGAAACGAAATCGCAAACAGTTGCATAAACATAAGATTGCGTAATCATATCTTGTTTGTCCGCAAAGTATTGCATTGGTATCATAAACAAACTGACGATTGTTATAATAATTGCAATAACTGCACCAAAAGCATCTTTCACTGTACTCTCCTAACTTATCTTAGTGTAAGTAATGCTTTTTATAGCATTTGTAGGGTAATAAGATACCTTCACTTTGTACTTACTAGAATAAGATATAATTTTATTAAGATCAAAGCTTTGCCCAGCCACCCAGGCACCTGCAGAAACAGCCTTTAATTTGTTAATTGAATTAGGTTGCAGAGATGTTTGGTAAGCTGTATACATTATAGAATCTTCAGATAATCGTGGGTTTATCTCTAAACGCTGAAAATAATCATACTTGTTCCCAACTATTATTATTTTATCAGTTATACTACCACTTAGAATTCCTGCAAGATAAGATCCATCGACTTCATAAGACCCATCCGATTTAAATTTGTAAATACGGTCATTAGTGTCTACATTACTCTGCTCATAAACCTCACCTTCAACAAATTCTGATTTAACAGTATCCAGATACTGTCTAATCACATTATAATTAGAGACAAATAATAAAAAAGCTGCAGAGAAAAGAATAGGACCAATTAACCTAAAGAAAAAATCTCCTAGTCTTTGCATAGTGTACCTCCAAATCACACGAGTGCTTTTACACACCCGCATGATGCTAAATTAAGCTTTCTGTACGAAAGTGATTCTACGAATCTTACCATTCGCATCCTTCTGAACACTACCGTCAAAAGAAGACGAAGTAGAAATGTAACCACCTGAACCAAGTGTAGCTGCATTATTGTAACCAGATTTTGCACCAAGAACAACATGTGTACCATCTGGATTCTGCACAAGTTGTGCAGCATCAACAATAATAGCTGGTCCAACAGGATTACCATCAGTAATATTATAATTTGCAACATCAGTAACATTGTATGTTACACCTTTAGTTGTAGCTTTAGCATCTTCATTAACAAAAGATGTTGCTGCTAACTTCGATGTGTCCTTAATATTGATATCAGTTGGGAAAGATCTTCCCTTACTGTCAGTAGTTGGCATACCTGTCAAAGCTTCATCAAATGGAACTTTATAAGTTCCATCTGTTGATTCCTTATTGTACACGGCGTTAACGCCGTCAAGTGTACATACAACAACTTCGCAAGTAGGATCTTCCCAGAAGTCCTGAATAACCTGAACCACTGAATCGCCTGTCAGTGTCATTCCAGCATACTTCTGTTTTTCAACATCATCAAAGTTCTTAGATAAGTTAGCTGCCTGGCTTAAACCTTTATTAGATAATCCAGTTCCTGCTTTGTAAATTGCAAAAATGACTGCCGCAATCATAACGGCTATTAAAAGTTTGGCACCAATTCCAAGACCCTCTTCTGCTCCCATTCTAAAATTCCTCCTGTTCTGAACTCTTAGCATTTGCTAATGCTATTAAAGCAACAAAAATAGCAGTTATTGCTGTTGCAATAACTGCGATAATTTTTACTACTGATTTCATATAACTATCTCCAATCGACATATTGATTATTGTGGCCACTCAATATCAACAAACACCTATTTAATTGTAAGCTACAACAGAGATAGAAGTTGTAGCTGAGTTATTGACAATAACTTTGTCTGAAATTCCAACATCTGGTCTGGAAGTTATCCAACCAGCACCATGCTCTGAACTCCAAACGTATACTTTACTGTTAGCATCGTTTACTACTATTACGGTAGTAGGGACAAACTCTAATTCGTATTCACCAGACTTATCGACTGCAAAAGCATCCCTGTGATGCTGCTCAGTTGTTACAGTAGCATCCAAAGACCCTTTATAATCTTCAAGTAAGCTGCCAACACCCGCAGTTACAGCAGACCAATCACTGTCTTTAGTAATTGTATTTTGCTGCCCATAAGAATTTACAAGCTGCACTAATTTACTTTTAGCATCTGTTGAATCCTCAACAGTATCTTTCACATTCAATGCGATCTGATACCAATTCAGAGAATTAGTACTAAATAAAGATGATAAGTAATTCTTAGCTTCATCAGCTGTTTTAATTTCTTGTGGTAAAGCAGGATGCGTAACAGCACCACTCTGCTTAAAGATCAATTCACGATAATTTCCGTTACTGTCTTTTTTAGCGGTACAAGAAAACTGAGCAGCGTTATCAATATAATAAACACTGCTCTCGTCACTCAGCTCTTTTATTGAAGTCTTAGCGTCAATAGAAAGAGGATTAACACCAGCTTTATCAGACTTTATTGTTTCAATTTCTACTAGCATTGTCCGTCGATATTTAGTTACATACTGCTTTACAGAAGCGCCTGTATGTTTGCTTGCTAACAAGCTAGAAATATCTGCTTCCAAATACTCAATAGTATTCTGATTTATCACTGTTGAGGTCGCCCTACCCATCTGATTTGACATTTTACCAACTACAATTCCGACCGACAGAATCAAACAAACAATAAGCAGATCACCTGCAAGACCTAAACCATCTGAAGCTGCATTCATGCTATCTTACCTGGATGCGCTTGTACCCAATCATTAAAATCTGAAAAGTCACCAGAAACAGTTTTCATAATATAAACTAAGTTCTGATACTGAGTTTGCAGATCTCTGATCTGATTGAGGTAAGAAGCATCTCTCTTACTGTATTCTTTAAGATCTCCGTAGGTAGAAACTCCAGTAGATCTACTTGCAAGCAAACTTTCCAAATAACTAATTTCGTCTGCCTGCTGTTTAACTTTAGATTTGAGTCTTGAGTTTTCATCAACAACTCCTGAAACTTTTGACTCAATTTCATCAAGTTTCTGACTCTGTTTCGCCTGTTCTGCTTGTAATGAATTTAATGCACTTAAAATGGCTGCATGGTCGGAAGACATTTGTGATGCCATAGAATTGATTGAATTTTGAATGTTCTGAACCTGCTGAGTCATTAGTTCAAACTTAGCATTCATTGCATTCATATCAGATGCCACAGAAGCAAGGTTATTATTTGCACTTGTTGTGTTATTATAAAGTTCATCTATCGAATGATCAGAAGTCTTAAAATCAGCCTTCTTAAGTAATTCATAGATAGAGCTAATATCACCTTGCATCTTTGTAATATCTTTAGAAATATCCGGACTTGTGCCAGTTGCATAACTAAGGTCATCTAACTTACTTGACATTCCTGGCAATACTTCACCGCTCAGAGTCTGCAAAATAGCAAGCATCTGTGCTTGTACACTACTTGTACCAGATCCAGAGTTTTGAAGATTCTCAATAGCACTATTAAGACTCTCCGTTGCAACCTGTAAACTAGAAAGTGATGCAGCTAGAGTAGCATTAACGTCATTATTTGAATTGTTAATAACAACTGTTGTATTTCCAGAGTCTGGAATTTCATAAGCATCCTGATGATAAGAAACCTGATCAAAAACAATAGATGTAATAACACCATTTGCGTTTTTAATCACATCACCTTTAAAGTCAGCATTTGGATTGATGTAAATTTGTCTATCAGATAATGGATTTCCAGTCATGTCATCATAAGCATATGATGGCAGATTATTAAATTTCTTTCCATTTAAGTCTAAGGTTGACCATTTACACACTGTTGCTGTTTCAGCTTTTGATCCACACAGTTTATTAACAGTAATGTCAAGTTTTGAAGAATACCGTTTAATGCAATTGACAACATCTGATCCTTTAACGGTTGCACCATCATACTGGATCAGACCATCATCCTGTATATTTGCATTTACTGCAGAGATTTTGGTACTAACCGATGCTGTAAGAACTTTTCCATTAGATAAAAGTACCATCGCGATTGATACCAATACGCAAGTGAGTACTAAGTTAAATCCAGTTAGGAAACCAGAATTTACAGAATCACTCAAAAATAAACCTCCTTTCAAACTACGTTGCTAATTGAATGTGGCCTATTACTCATTACTGAGTAAAAGAGATCTACAGACTATTCATCCGTAAATCCCTAAATTAAGGTGTTTGTTATGAAACCACGATTGACGCCTAAGCGTCAAAGAGCTGATGTGATATTATTCACACCAGCTCTAATTAGAGTTCAAACGAATTTAGAACTATTTATGCTTTTGGTACAAAGCATACTGATCTTCTATTAAAATTTTTTGTAACTTAAATTTTGATTGCAAATCATTGTAGCTACTAATTGTATTCTGTACAGTAGGCAGATCTAATTTACCTACTAAATCAGACTGTACAACGCGAACCCAGCCTACATCATTATTCTGATTAAAGCCAACATCAACTCTGTAATCGAGTAGTGGATTTATGTAAGCTGCATTTGAAGAATCATGGACACTGTCCAGATCATAAGTAAATTTTTCCTGTGTATTGTAAGTTTCTCCTGTCACCAATAATACTGGAACATTTCTGTAGTATTCATCAACAAGATTAATAACAGAAGAACCTTTTGATGTTCTGTTTGTCAAAGATTTTGCCAGGCTATTATCGCTCGTTGCAGCAAAACCAGCCGCGTTGGACACCTTAGAGGAAATCATATTCCCAGACATCTTGATGCAAACAATACCAAGAAGAATAAATGCTACAGTTATAATCAAACGTACGCCGATTTTTAAGCCCTCTTCTGCAACCATTAGCATCACTCCTCTAATTTCTGCTTACAATTTTGTATAGCAGTTGTTATCTGCTCCTTAGACAAATTAAGTCCATTTTGCTCAAAATTAATGCCAACAACATCACCATTTTTATCCTTTAGCAATGTACCATAGTAATAGCACACTGGATTAACATATGATTTTGAGTCGAGATTCTTTACATTGTTTAAATCCTTCTCGGTGATACCTGTAGGACACTTATTAGTAGCAACTCGTATAAAAATAGTATCTTTATATTTTTCAATGCACTGCTGTACACTATCGCCTGTAACCACTTTATTATTAAAGTCAGCATACTCATTAACATATGTGTATACTGACTTTAAGTTTTTGTAATCAAGACGGTTATACAACGAAGTGAGTACAGAAACAGCAAAAAATACTAAACTAGCAATAAAAACCCACATTGAAAGATCAGCGCCAATTTTTAATCCCTCTTCTGCACTTGACATAAAACCTCCTACATTGCTGAAATCTGTTTAACAAGATTTGTCATCTCTGTGAAAGCTTCTACAATGACAGGAATAATCATGTAGCCGCCAGCAACTGAACTAAGTGGTAGCATCATTACAATATTTGCCTGTGATACTCTCGAAGCAATGACATTTTTATTATCCTGAGATCTTGTCTCCTGATTTGATTTACGTGTAGCACTCAGTTCATTAAATGCCTGCAAAACTCCGACGTCGTCAACCATCATCAAGTTCTCAACAATACGCTGAAATGGTTCGTAAGGCTCACTGTCATACAAATGTTGCAAAGCTGCCTGCTCATCCATTGTAAACTCGGTAATACAGCGTGAAATTGATGTACTAAAGATGCTGGAGAACAGGTTCAACCATTCTAGAATTGTCAATGCGTTAACATCTTCAAAGTAGACAAGAAGCAAAATGATAGAATAATACTGGACTACCTCTTCCTGCATACTTACCTGTAGTTCTTCCTCTTTCGCTTTTAACAATATCATTGGAACGTTGTAAGCAACAGCAGCCAGGGCCAGTGCTATCAAGAAAAACCACCAATGGAAATAAGTATTTGTATATGTCTTATATTTATCCCAAGTATACTTCTCAACAATATCGTAAAGACCTGTTGTATTGTACAGCGGATCTTTCTCAGTAGCGCGCTGAATCATCTCTTGCATCTGATTAAAAGCTTTTACACTTTCAACGTTTGACTGGTCAAGCGTTGGCACACCTGTCGTACCAAAGAGTTTTGTGTACAATGTAGTATTTGCTGAGTTAACTTGGTTATACTGCTGAATCAATGTAATTGCATCATTTTCAGAAATTGTTGCCCCACCAGATTGAAATTGATTTTCAAGCTGTGTATTAAACCATGTTTGCACATCTTCATTCAAAGAGGCCACTGCAGTTCCATTAGCCTGATTATACAAAGCTAAAACATCCTGAGTTTTGTAATAATCGAAATAATACTTCGTCAGAATCATTACAATCATCAATTGCTCCTCAGTACCTGAAGAAGATTCACCGGCGATGGCAGAATAATCAGTGTTAACATAATTCTTAGTAGAAATATTGGATGCAATGAATACAACAGTTGCTACTAAAAATGTGGCAACTGCTAAAATCATAGAGCGAACCAAAAAATGCTCAGCTTTAATTGTATTACCGGTTCTACGCAAGATTTTGTTAACTCTTAACTTTTTACCATAATTTTTGTTCCAGTAATTCGTAGTGAATTTCTTCACAAAGCGTAAGTTACAAATAGCGCGAAGCATATAATGCTCACTTGGCTGTTGCCTATGCGTTTCACGAAGCTGATTAATCTTTGCATGAGCTGCAATAGTTACAATAAAGCAAGCAATCATTACTAATGTACCAAGAGTACCATAGTAAAATGACTGTAAAGCAGCGATTGTACTGACACCCCAGTTTGAAATAAACTGCATTGCATACACTGGCGCTGCTGTAAGTAGGATAGCACCTTTAAATCCTGCATTGATATCTTTCCGTTTACGAATCTCAATTTCAACATCGACACGCAGATCCTTAATACGATCCAGACACAAGGACTGCCCATCAACTTTCATGTCACCATGCTGCATTGTTGTTACGCAAATAGCGACAAATTGCTTTAAATAAACATCAGAGATTGCATTCTTGTAACGTAACAAATTTTCATCAATCTTATCTGCTTCTGAATGAAGAACATCCAGCATCAATTTAGCATGCAATTGCATTAAATGTGGAACCTCAGCTCTAGCATCCTCAATAGCATCATCAACAGTATTATCAATTAAATAATGATAGCGGAATCTGCTCAAGAACTTAAGAAACTGATTCATAAGTTTTAATTCGTTTGTGCTGACAATATAGTTCACAATCTCCTGTGAAGCAATGTATACAGTAAAAACTGTAATGAATAGCATGTAGAGCGTTGGTTTTAAAAACAGTACAAGGATGCCTGCCAGTAAACCTCCACCCCAAGTACCAAGAGTTACCCATGTTGCTTTTTCTTTTGCAAACTTTGCGTCACCAGGTGCAATCATCTCAAACTCACGTCGTAGTCTGTTCAGATACTTACGAGTTGGAGGAAGGTTGTCCAAAGTATTGTAAAGCAAAAGAATACGATTGAAACTAGCCGCACTTTTATTAGTCAGGAAAATAGACTCCTTTGCAGACTTGTTTCTCTGTCTTGATATAACAATATACAAGACAGTTATTACCATTAAGACAGCTGCTAATACAAGAAAAGCAATTGCCTGAGATGTACCATCACTAAAAAGTGTTTTCTGCTGGACTTGTGATAAATCACCATCAACAGTAGGCACATACTGTTGTTCTGAAAGTAAAATCATGATACACCCCCCTATGCAATGTTTAAGATACCTTCGAGTAAGTCAAATGCATAATTTGCTTTCTCAAGATCACCAACAATTGCCTGCGTATCATCAATGCTAATTGTACGTCCATTGTTGTACTTAATTACATCATCAACTCTGTGTCCAATTACATTATTGTTCTCATCAACACAGGTACCGAAATAAATGTGGTTCTGTGAATCTGTTGTACTGTAACCAGTAAATCCAAGAGACCGATTGTAAACAACTTCCCCATGAACTCGGCTAAGGAATTTATCAAATCTAGCAGACTGAACATCTGACAAATGCTGTTTGATTAAAGCAACTTTAGTAGGATGAATATCATTGACAAACAGATAACGTCCCTTATGGTAGACAATGATATCTGCAGTATCAAACATTCGTCTATCTGTCCGGCGGTAAAAGTACTCACGCTGAAGATTGTACATAGAACGATTGACGTCTTCTGGATTATACTCAGGATAAGGTTCTGCAATATGTGGCAAAATCTGAGTTACTCTTGCAATGTAACGGAGACCGTTAATTGCGCGCTCAAGATGAATATCCATATCAAGCACTGAAGCAACTGTCTGTGTCGCCTTAAATGAGTCTGTAGAAGCACCTTCTGACACTAAATCGTCGCCCCACTCATTAACCAAATCTTCTGTGGTTTTGTGATGTGCGGTAAACATAAGCATAGCTGAACCAGTCTGTCCCATTTTTAATGCCAATGGAACTACAGAAGACTGAGCAACCTCACCAAACAGGTTAACATCACCATCTGTTTTTTTCTGCAATTCAATACCAGCCTGGGCAGAAACAGTTGGTGTATCAACAAATGTCATAATATTTCTGTTTGGATAAACCTTACGTAAATACAACTCGAAGGCCATTTCCTGCAAACGAATTGACAAAGCTGCTGGAAGGTAATAAATTAATGACATAAGACAGGTTGTCTTGCCTGTAGCCTGCTGGCCAGTTAAACCTGTATTCATACATCCTGCAATAGTAAAGCTAAGTAACTCTTTGAGTTTATCAACAAACTCAAATGGATAAAGAACCTCGAGTGGCATACGCTGAGAGGCATCAAACTTACGGAAGAAAAATCCGAATGACTCTGCCATACCCGGGCGAACACCAACAACACGGCAGCCATCTTCTGTAGTATTAACCAAATAACCTTTCATTTTTGAAAGGGTTGGCGCATTATTGTATCTACAGATATTCTTTGTTACTCGCTGCAACTCGGTTTCTGTCCCAAAGCCAATGCACGATAAATGAATTTTCTTACCTTTAAACATCATCCAAATACCATTGCAAGCAATCAAAGGTAACTCTCCTGGCTTTGCACCATAAGTGGTATCAGCACCGTACTGATAAAAGGTCTGTGGTACTCCGGAGGTACCACCATTTAAACCATCAATATTCATAAAACGAATATCATCAATTACACCAAGACCCTTATACTTCTCATAAATCTTCTGCGAAAGAATAGCAACTTTATCAGAAAAGGTAAGAGCCTGATAAACTTTCAAATGACGTCTAAACACCAAATCTATATCAGCACATGAGATTTCATAATAAGTTTCAGACCCTTCACCTAAAGGACGATCAAGATTATTCCGTAGAATCAGTTCTTTAATTGCATTCATATCAAATTTTTTCTTATAAATATGTAGCAAAATCTTCAACTTATACTCTGCTGTCAATTCATCTGGTCGATCAAACGGAATTGCATAATTTATAGTTTCTTCTGTCACCCCAAATTTACGCTGTAGTAGATCACTAATGTAATCAACTACGAACATCTTTGCACCAGTGTTACCGTGCGTACACACCTTTAAAGAATGCCTGAGAATATCCTTACTTCGAATATTTTTCTCAGTTTCCTCCTTATTAAGATTTAATTCGGTGTAATCCGTATTAAGAATTGCATCGAAAGTATCACGTACACCTTCAGTTAAAAACTCAACTGTAAACTGCTTTGCTGGATCTAAGCCTTCTGTAGTAAATTTGTATTTTCTGAAAAACTTCATATACGAAGCAACACCAGCTGCAGCTGAGATACCGATTATAGCCACCAAATCTTGAAAATGCATATTTACACCTACTTTCTTGGAGTCATACCAGCAAACGTAAGCAGTTTGCGAGTAGCATTATGTACACTGTTGAAGTATGCATAATTAGGATTTGAGCTATCGCATTCCATTCCCTTGACAAAGAACTTCTCTAAGGAACTTGTACTTAAGGAATTAGCAAAGTCAATATCGTGCATAATGTACGCACAATTCTTTGAATTAAATTTGCCTTTAAAACGTTTGGATTTCATCAGAGATTTAATAGTTATTACAGATCTTGGATCATAATTACCAAAGAGGTAGAACACCCTAGAAGCATCAAATTTGTATTTAGCAAACTGATAATTTAAAATCCAATCTTCTTGCGGTAAGCAAACTACAATCAAATCGGCTTTCTCTAGCATAGCCATAGACACCGGATCATTGCCACCTGCTGTATCAATGAGCGAAAGATCAAAAGTTGTGTCTAACGATTTAACAAGCAGTGGAATACTTTGAAGTAAATTATTGTAGTAAGCTTTACCGTCATAATTTGTTGACTGTGTATAAAGTGACAATTTAGCATCGAAGAATGAAACAGCGGCTGTTTCAATTCCACCAGAAATTGAACCACCGCGCACAGCACGAATTAAAGAATCCATTCCTACGCTGTTGTATTGCTCGACGTTCTCCTTATCAGCTAATTTGAAAAATGGGTACTGAAGATTATTCTTCTTATACTGTGTCTGCAAAATTCCAGTAAAGGACTTCTGATACCCTGCGCAATCACAAGCAATAGAAAGCATGCTGCTAGATACAGCAGCATGCCCAGGCATACAAGACCAAAAAACAATATGCATTTATTCTATCCTTTCTTTAAAGCTGTCCAAGCAGCATTTAATTGTTTCTTATCTGAATCAATATCAAGCAGATGCTCAACAAGATCTCTAATACTTGTAGAGAGCCTACTGAGTTTTGTTTTCATCGAATGCTGCAAATAAATTTTTGCAGCAATATCATCCTCAGTGTCCTCCAAAGCATAAATATCATCCTCTGAAATCTCCAAATTCGGAAGTTCTTTAAGAATATACTTATAACTCATTGAGCTAGCTGCACGATCTCGTACAATGAGAAATCTGGCAACATCTGGCACTTTTAAATTCTTAAGCCAATAAATATCATTGCGCTGAAATGTTGTGGCAAAGTATAATTCATGGCACAGCTCTAAAAATAATGGAGTATGCTCATAAGAAATGAAAACATAATCGTATCCTGCAAGACTTCCAGTCTCCAATGGTCCCTTAATTAAATCAATACCATTAACATTCACAACCTCACCAGCGGAAAATGTATCCTGATAAAGATAAGACAAAGCACCATCTTTAGCCAAATCAACCATAATACATTTAAAGCCAAGGTTGGAGGCAACCTTGGCAGTGTAATAAATAATATCGTAGCATTCAACACCTACAAAACCAAAAACTTTTGTGTTCATACACTACCTCCTAATTTCCATACGTAACCGTAGTATCACTGGAACTTGATGAACTTGACGAACTGGATTCAGCTGTATCTGTTGAGCCAGATGCAGAAGAAGATGTATCTGTAGAGCTCTGAGTGGATGGCTGGCTAGTAGTTCCAGAAGAATCTGTGGATCCAGATGAACTTCCTGCATTATTAGCATTGCCAATATTCTTGAGTGCTTCATCAACATCATCACTATTTTTCAAATTAAGTTTGAAATCTGGATAAGCTTTCTCAAAAGCTTTTAATCTGTCTTCCAAGCCCTGACGAGCAGAAACACTAAGGGAACTAATGGATTCCTGAATAATGTTAGGGTCAGATTTCATTAAATCAATAACGGCTGCATTAGGCTGATAGTTTACAACATTAGCAGGCTGTACTTCAGGCTCGATATACTTAGTTGTATAAATAATAGCGCCATGCAAATTGGCATCAACTGCAGCGGCATCAAGATTAGAGATCTGATCAGCTGTAAGCCATAAGTAACAAAGGTTGGATACAACTACTGGTTTCTGAATGCTGACTTTAGAAACAACAATTGGATCCTCACCATTCGGGAAAAGAATTCTAATATCAACAAAATCCCCTTCCTTTAAATTTGCACTTAGGTTAACAAAAGTGCACTCACGCTCATTCAGCTGCTTATCCATTGCTGTAGCAACAACATTATTTGTAATTGGACTACCGGATGGAATAGAAACAACAGCTTGCTTGTTGATGCAACTTGAATCAACAAAAGTTGTTTGATCTGCATCTGAAGCAAATGACCCAGCAGTTACGTTTACTCCGTCCTGCAGAATATCGCCTTGCTTAATATCCGTTGTAGCAACATACCCAGTACGGCTTTTTGAAGAAGCCTGTTCCTGCAATGTTTGAATTTGCTGCTGATCTGTAGTCTTTAAAGTATTCATATCAGTTTTATACTTATAGATTGAGAATCCAAGACCACCAACAAGAAGGCAGGCAACTACACCAAGTACAGCTACTTTGTGTTTAATAAACCATTTTACATATTTATTTCTCAATTTTATTTTCCTCCAAATATCGTCTGCAAACTGCGGGTTTCTCATGAAGCTGCTCATAAACAATGCCGTACTTAGAACCCTTAGCATGAACAACCATTCCATTACCTGCATACATTTCAACGTGGCCTATACGAGATCCACGATAAAAATATAAAAGATCACCCGGCTGCAGTTCATTCACTGAGACCTGTGTTCCAGTTAAAGACTGATCTGCAGAGCATCTTGGCAATGTAATACCATAATGTGCATAAATCTGCTGTACAAATCCAGAACAATCACAGCCGTCTGTTAAGCTGGTCCCTCCCCAAATATACGGATTACCAACAAACTGCTTAGCATACTCAACAATTTCTGAACCCGCTTCGGAAGAAATATCTATTAACGCACCTGAATCATCAAGATTTAATGAATCTGCAAGCTTTTGTAGATCAGCATAAATTTTGCTAAGGGATTCCTTGACATCGTTATAAGAAGCAACCTTGACATAAATCTGCTCATCAGCATCCTTTTTATAAATCAGAGCACTGTGATCATCATAACTTACTGTATAAAAATCTGAATCCTCACCAGTAATTAAAAATGAAGTATCCTCACTAACAGTTGCGCATGGCTTGTAAGTTCTTGCTGAATATAGTTTTGTTGATTTATTTGTAGAAACTAATTTATCAAATTCAGTAGTATGCTTAGAAGCATACTCAGTTAAATTATCACCCTGTATTGTATTTTTTGAGTTAAAATATACAAGCATGCCATTATAAATCATAGACGTTTTACTTTGAGAACGCACAACTGTACCAGCTTTAATATAAGCATGTGGCTTGCCCGTTAACTTTTTATTTGAATACACAGGAGTTTTTGCTTTAAATAACGTTGGTGTACCTTCAGAAGGATGCAAGTCATTCTCAATTACTTTGGCATTCGCAACATTCTGTGCATTGTATGCTACGACTGAAGTTCCAGCAAATATTACTGAAAATACTAAAGCTGCGACTATCTTATTCTTCACTTTGACCTCCTTCCGAAAAATCACGAATATCTTTCCTAGGATTGTCCAGATTATGATATGTACCGCTTAATGTCGCACTATTGTATTCACACTCTTTAACTGCCTCTGTACGCTGCGCTTCTGCCCTCTCTAAGTCAGATTGCCCATGTGCTGCATATCTTCTGTCAATCTCTGGATTATAATAATTACCTGATACATACCCTCGCTGGTTACGATTCTGCCGACCGCAATCAGACTCTCGTGCCCGTGACCGATCATTACACAAATTAGCTCTATTCAATCTATTACCAAATCGATCAAATGTTGTGCCAGTATCATAATAAGCATCATTATACGCATTTTGTGATTCATTTCGTGAATTATGTAAAATACCACCATAACTACGTCCAGTTCTAATATGAATATTATCTCCGTTTCGCATTTGAACCACCTTTCTTAGCAATACTGCACAAACGTAGCATCCTAACCACGAGCAATGATTTTGCATCCTTGCGATTTTCAATAGCAGTGTCATAAGAACAAAATGAATTATTAAGCAAATAATTTGTCTTAATAATCTGGACTCTAACACATGTACCATTTGTGTCCTGTAAACAGCATACATTATTTTCAAACTTGGCTATCAGTCGTGTTGCAATAACTCCAAATGAATCTTTCAAAAAATGATTCATTGTCACTGCAGATACACGAATGACTAAATCATTGTCATTACTGTTTGATGCATAGTCATCGTCAAGTCCCAGTCCAGTGTAAGCACATACGCTATTTGGGAAAATTTTAGTTGCATTTAATAAGTAATTATCTGGATCAGGCATTGTTGGTGTGAAATGCGTCAGAATTAAATTTTTAACATTTGCCCTTGAAGCAACTGTTGCAGCCTGAGAAAATGTCATGTGAATATCTGCAGGCTTTTTGGATATTTTTGAATTATCCTTTGGAATCAATGAGGCATCGCCATAGCTGGCGTCGAGAATTGCAACATTTGCATCTGTGCATCCATTGACAAGTGCATTACAGTAGCCTGTATCAGTTGCATACACTAACTTAAAAGTATCACGAATATCACCAAACAATGTTTGAATATCAATATATTCATTACTGCGTTCTATCGCATACCCTTTCTGAAGCAAAGATACAATTTCTGATGTCAAGCCTTTTTGTTCAACAACATTTGCATTATAAGCAGGTTGCCTATCCACAGTAATTGCATATCCATAACATGTAATACTGTGTTGCAAAGGAATAACAGAAACATTCATATCTGGAAAACTAATTGTTTCCTTTGCCTTTATTTCAATTGGCAAAACACTAAATGTTATCTGCGAAACAAGTTTCAAACAGGCAGATACCGCCTGTATTGTTCCTGCAGGTCCATAAATCACCAATGGCTTTGTTCTGTTTCCCTGAGCAAATGATGAAAATAAGCCCGGCAAGCCTAGAATGTGATCTGCATGTAAATGCGTAAGAAGAATAGCTGAAATATTGAACAAGCTTACATCACTGCGTTTTGCAGCAACCTGTGTATTTTCTCCGCAATCAATTAACAATGATGTTCCCTGATTCTGAACATACAATGCTGTTAAATCTCTGTTTGGGAGTGGGCATACGCCGCCACTCCCAAGGAATTTATAAGTGAACATTATTCCTCCAAATCTGAAAAGGTTATTTTGTCATTGAGATCCTCATGAAATGCAAATACATCATCGTACGTAAGATCATCCAAACCATACTCGGCAAGAATCTCTGTCAAAGAATCAACCGATAAGGTTTGCCATACACTTGAAATTTGCAAGATAAGATCTGCAATTGCATTATCATCTAATGCTGCACCAAAATGATCGGTGAGCAAAGAATCAAACACACTAACCAATTCTTCTGCTAAATTATTCATTTTGTCACCTCACTATCTGCACTTTTTTGTTTGTAGCAAACGCGTGCTTACCGCAAACAATCAATACAGTCTTGAATCAGTGATATGTACCCCAAGTAAAGAACTCTTTGGTGTAAAGCCAGATTTCTGTAATTGTGCTTCGTTGTCACTGAGATGCTTTGTAAAAATCTCTGACTTTGCGTCAATCTGATCGCAAGCATTTACGATAAATGCCTCAATCAGTGATGGTTTGACAGGTGAGCCAAATTCTAGTTCACCATGATGTGCTAAAATACAATGGCAGACAACATCACGCTTAGCATCTGGGAACCCATCAATATCTTTACATGCATCACGTATCATATTCTGACCTTCAACCACATGTCCAATAAAATTACCGTTATTTGTAAAATCATGAGATGGCAATGCCTGCAATTCATGCAATTTTCCAATATCATGAAGAAGTGCAACTGTTGTTACAAGATCCATACTCACATTGTCATAATTTGCAGCAACAGCCCTTGAATTCTTTGTCACAAATAAAGTATGCTGAAGTAATCCACCACAATATGCATGATGAACACCAACCGCAGCTGGATGATTTCTGAACCTTTTTAAGAATGAAGGATCGGAATAAAAATAATGGACAAGTTTTGCATACCACGTATCTTCAATTGTCTTAGCTATCTCAATGATCTCAGACAGCATATCATCACAATTAAATTGACTGGTAGCAATTAACTTGTCCATCGAAACATTGGCTGGATCTGCCAATGAAATACTCGTTATCTTTGCCTGTGGTGTGTCTTTATACTTACTTACCAAAAACTGCGCATGCACAATTTGACCAGATTCTAAGTTTTGAATCTGTTGTACATTATCCCACATCATTGCTGTAATAGTACCGGAAGCGTCCTCGAGAACTAAGCGTCCATAAGGTTTTCCAGCAGAACTGGTGGCTATCTCGCACTTATTTACTAAGAAATAATCAGATACCACTTCATTAAGGTGAAAATCTTTAATCATTCTATTATCCTTTCTAAAGGTCCTGTTCACTGTTATGCAAACAGGACCTATTTTGTATTTATCGTAAGGTGCCTATGGCTACCCACAATTTACTTGCATCAATGTAATAATAATATTCTATAAAGAATGCCAACAAATCGTCGACTGTTTGTGCGCCAGAACGAATAACAAAATCTGCATAATTGCATGCATCATCGCTCCACTCAAAATCATAGACAATTATATCTTCCCAATTTTGATGTTTTTTGTACCAATCTAAATCTTTGCGATCTAAATTCTTTTTCAATGCTTCATACTTTAGTTTTGTACTTGCCAAATTCCATAAATCTTCAGGCAAATCTGTATCAATCAAAAATTGTGTATTGGACTTACAAAAGAACTTTGGATTCTTATGCCAATCAATCCTTTGTAATTCGCAGGAATCTAATAAGGGTGATCCATCTTCAATTTCCCAATCATCAATATCCTGATGTAATACAGATTTTGCAAAAAACTTTGCAAAATCCTCATCAGTATCACCAACAAGACCATCTGGATCAAATGCATCCGTATGACACCATTGAAAGAAATTGAGTGTATTATCACTAAATTTCTGCGTTATTGGACGAGTCCTTCTAAACTTACGTCCTCTAAAATATTTAGCATCTTCAAGAGTGCTATCATAATTAAAATAAATGAAGGAATCCTGACAAACAGTGCTTGGATCAAAATTTTGTTCATAACCATTTAAATTTCTGTAATAATGGTAAATTTGAGAAAACCATTTACTGCCATAAATCAGCATAGCACGTAATATTTCAGTTTCGTTGTAATAAACGCTGTTCACCTTAAGAGCATTCATACAATCTTTTATTAGCGCATCATCAAATTCTAGATCATTATTCAGAACGCTTGCCAGTAATACTTGCTGATCATATGTCAGATAGTCAAAAGTTCTATTATACTTTTTAGCGTATGGCTGCAGCTTAAAAAACACTTTACTCTCTGCATTATCAGGCTGCTGTTCATTATCACGTAATTTTATTTCAGCTGCTATCTTATTTTGAATACGTACAGGATAAAAATCTTTATACTCCTCTAAAATTGCAAAGCATGTATGCTCACTGCAAAAAGAAATCAGACTCTTTCTTATGCTAGCGTTTGATGATTCTTCTGCAAAATACTCAGCTGTATCTTCATTTAAATATGGTAAAAAAAGGTTCCAAAGAATTTTCAAGAGAAAGTTCATTTTCAAGAAATGATTCAAGATACCTTGGATGATAGCACCCATTTAATCGTTTCCAGCAAGAAAGCCAAGCATCATGCAGTTCCGGCTCATAAGTATGAAAAACCTGTTGCACTTCATTCGGATAGTAACGAAGAATTTCAGAAGAGACACACTTATTTTCACGGAAAGTGTAATCAAGAACAGCAAGACGCTCAGAAAACATCAGGAGATCAAGCTTTTTTCTTGTGTATTGGTCAAATTTACATAACCTGAAGAGTTTTGGCCTAAAGCTGATAGAATTGTATAGAGTTTCATAATTCTGGTACCTTGAAATACAACAAGATGCCTTGGTTGTTCTGGCTAATTGAATCGCTAATGCAAGCTCTTCCGTATTCCAAGCTGGGCACTGACTAAATAAATCATCAAGCAGCAAAGAACAAGCAGAAGTTGAAGAAAAATGCTTCCTAGCGAGCATTAGTACTTCACGGTATGTTAATCCAAACCCCATGAAATACTTCACACTTCGTGATTTTGGTTTCAATGGCAATTCCTTAAACTTATGCCAATACTTTGATATTTCTGTATCACCATTCATTGAACAAATATAATTAAACTCTTCAGTTTGTAGCAACTGCGGATCACTAACTGTTATCTGTGTAGTGACTTGCTGTAAATATGTTATTAGTTCATGAAAAGGAACAGAAGACCTAAAAAGTTTGTTCGCAGCGAAATTAGCGATAATTGCAATCTGAGCAATTCCAAGAGTTGGCTGACTTAGCATAGGCATTACAAGATCTCTAATTCCTTCGCATACAATTGCATAGATTTGAAAGCACACGTCATTCTCGTTCAAGAACATAAGTTTTTCTATGAGATCTGAATGTACCTTATTCTTTGCATAAACGAGTGCTAAGGATCTTTTCCCAGCTAAGGATGCAGGTGCGGTCTTACCTTGTAATACTCTGATCGAAGTTTTTGAAGAAAATTCTGATAAACCAGTAGGAATTTTCTTATCATGATACCTGTAATAATCTGCAATCAACCCTAAGTCTAAATAATGATCTAAGTATGTTTCCATTTAAATAACCTCCTTTATCTGTAACTATTTGTTACAAATACAGCAGTTATTTAGCTAAATGAAAAATACCTTGTATTGTATCGCTTTCTACAAAACCAACCTCATCATATCGGCTATCTAAGCTGACTTCCCTGTTATCTCCAAGAACAAAATAACAATTATCCGGAACATGCACTTCTTCAAAATCAGTATTATAATTTGGATCTTTAGCAAATTCAACAATAGGATCGCCATTCACATATACAGTTTTACCAATACATTTGACACTATCTCCAGGAAGACCGATCACGCGTTTAATAAGGATATCTGGTTTTCCATCAATAATAGCATCAAAAGTAATTATGTCATAACGGTTTATTTTTCCAAACCGAAATACAAAACCTCTGTCATTATTATGCAATGAGGACTCCATTGATTTACCACTAACAATAACAGGGATTATTGGATTATGATCTGTAACGCATGTTACACAAATAATAACTGACATTGCCACAATAAAGACGTATGAGCTAATAAGATTATCATCACCCGGCTGTTTTCTCAATCTGCACCTCATTCCCATTGGCATCACAAACAAAATTGGTACAAACAGCTTGTTCTAATCTTATATCATCAAAAGAACAAAAGCGTATACACTGATCTTCTAAACTCAAAAGAACGTAATTATCATAAGTTGAGTGAATCACAGATAATACCTGATACAGATGATGATCTCGATCGCCAATAAGTGAAACAATAGAATCTGGTATTATGTTTACTATTCTTAAATTATTCAATGTTAATTGTAGTTCCTTTCTTTAATGTGTATTGGAAAACCTTCTTAGTAACAGAATTGTAAATAGCTAAGCGTTCAGTTTTAGGATCTAATAAATTGACTTTATCTCCAGTATTTTTATTAACTAGTTCATTATCTTCAATAAAAGCAGGATAAACTGAATCTAGAGTATAAACATACTGTCCATATTTTGTCTTTAAAGATAAACTATTAGTTTCTTTAAAATAGTCAAACTGAATAATAACTGTATATTTAAACCCAGGATAACTAGAAGTTGTCCAAAAATACCCATCAGTAATTTCATTCTCTGCATAACCCCAATACAAATCAGTGGCCATATTGTTGCAATACAATATGGCAAACTTCTTCATAAATTCTGGAGGCTGTATTTTATCAAGAGAAATGCAATCTTCTGTATCTTCAGTCATTATTGATACAGATTCTGTATTTGAATTAACAGATGAGCATCCAGTGCATAAGCTTATTGCACAAAGTTGTATAATAAATAATATTCTCATTACAGGTAAATTTATTTTATTTTGCTCATTTCTCAAAATTTGCGCATCCTCCAAAAATTTATGAAAATTGCTTTCATTTCATGTATAAAAGCAAGGAATTAGTAACTATAAATAATGTTACAAATTAAAAATCCATTCTAGTTGGATTTATTCCATGTGTTGCAACACTTGGCTGACCTGCAGATGTAGCCTGATTAGGAATTTGCTGGTTAAGTGCAGCATTCTCTATCGCAATTTGCTGCTTTTGCATCTTCTTCTTTTTGATCAATGCTGAAACAATTTTAATAAGATTATTAATTAGTAATATGACAAGCACTAACCCTAAAGGATATCGTAGCAATCCGATAAGATGAAAAATAGCACTAAAAGCAGTCCCTAAAGCAGTCCCAACTACAGGAATATAACTGAAAAGTGATTGAATGGCATTACCAATTGCATTAATTGCACATGTAATTGCATAAGCAATGCCAGTCATAATTACTCCTTTCCAAGAAACTTTCTTTTGCATAGTCTTACCTCCTATGAATTAAAGAAGCTTTTATAAGCTTTACGACGTACAAAAATATCTGCATTTAGCCCTTTTCGACAAAATCCCTTTGGACAAACCCCGTTAAAATAAATCTCTGATAGTGATGAGCCAGCGAAAGCATTTGGTGACACTTCAGACACTGATTCTGGTACAATAAGAAGCTCTACAGCATTAACATGATATAAAAAGTTTGCTGGAAGATATTTTATAGTTTTCGGTAAAATCAACTGAGTCATATTGCCAGCAGACGCACTAAGATGTTCAGTTGAAAACAATTTGTGTTTATTAAACAAATGCAAAGGGTTAAAAGGACCCTGCGTAAAAGCATGCGGATGAATGTGCTTTACATACATCCCATTAACGACAGCTGGAATTTCAATAACTGATTTAACACCAGTGTATTTATAAAACATAAGGTCGCCATGATATCTTAAAAATACAAAATCACGTGTTTTTAACAGCTTACCTGATTCAAATTGTTTTATTAGTTTATGTTCCATGTAAATTAATGCTGGATACTTTATTGCATTCCAAGCATGGGTTACCATTTCTTTTCCAGTATCCAACCATTCCTCTGCCGACATCTCTTTCAAATCATTAATAAGATTTGTTGATTTCCTTGCTGCAGATAATGGTTCTGCTTTTATTACTACATTGTTTGTTATACAAGTCAGGTCAGAAGACCAATGATAATACTCATCAAAAGGAAGCTGGAGTCCATGCTCTGCCAGTAACTCTTCAGATGGCGGATCAACACTTGCACCGAAAGGAACTGTAACTTTTTGAATAATCATTGCGCGTTGCTGCTCTTCCTTACTCATAGTAGAAATATCCAAGCCAAGTGTAGATGGACGAACTGCAAATACAACAATTACAGACTTTATAGCGGTTCGTTTTGCCTTATCTGTTATTGGTTGAATATTAATAACTGAATCACCAGTTATTATTTTAGTTGCACAAAAAATCGAGTAATTTACTAATAATGGTGTTACTAAATTTAGATGCTCTATGTTGTTTTCGACTGCTTTTATTGTCTTTGTCCCATCTGGAATATCAATTATTTCCAGCAAGTTACCATCAAATAAAAACTTAACAGGATAGACCTTCTTCAAGATAGCATGAATATCATCATTTGCATGAGCAATACCATCTGAATCCCAACCAATAAATTGTGCAGTGTTCCAGGATGGCCCCATTTTCTCACCGATCTGTGCTACAGTAGGCAGCATTAATTTGTCACCAGTAAACCCTGAAAACTCACTGATGACAATATCACCTACCATAAAATGTAGATAAACCGGTTGTCTTACTTTATTATTGATCTCTGCATCAATATTATCTTCAAGACCTTTGTCAATACTTGCAATACGACTTAAATCATTAAATACTTTATTCAAGCCATCCGTTATGCTTGATAATGAATCAAGTTTTGCTTCAGCTGTAGCTTCCTTATTAATACTTGAATCTTTATTCAATACAATTTTATCGATACTAGGTACAACTAAATTTTGATCTTTAATTGCTTTCATTGCATTGATAACCATAGCAGATTTTGCAGCAATCTCTGTAGGTTTAAAGATTTTCTGTGGCGTTTCTGCACTTGTCTCATGCGCTGAATCTGAAGATACTTTCTCCTTTTGCAGCTTTGTACCAAATTGAACTTCCTCAGTGTGCTCTGCTGGTGAATCGAATGACATAGCTATGGGAATGTATCTTGTTGCTGTTTTTGGAGTTACATCACTTAAATTCTTGGAATCATCAATAACTTTGGTGTCACCACTAGACGCAGAAAGAGGAGCCGTTTCCGACTCCTCTGAAAAAAGTGATAATTGTTTTGGGTTATCTGGCATAATTACACCCTCCTTCAAATTTAATAAACATCACTAAAACTTTAAACTAGGAAAGCTTCAGAAAAAACTTTTTAAGCTCATTAGGCTTAAAAGCTTTACCAAAATACTTATTCGTATAAATGCTGAGGTACGAAAGTATGCAATCATTACTACAACGATTTTTGCGCAATTCCTTAAAAATAGATCTAGCGCTAAAATTAGCCTTTGAAATACTATCAAGCTTCATGGCCAATTCTGGATTATCTTCTGCAATTGCATGAATAAAACGTACTCGCTTGCGATTAAAATATCTATCAATCATATTGTAATCAATAGACCCATTCAATAAATTATAAGCATAATCCGTCTGCTGAACCATCCAAACATCGGATTCCATTGGTTTGTAATTAGCGGCCTCTAAAGCTTTTGTGACTGTTGACTGCGGGACAGTCATGACTTCATCTTTACCAATCATTGGCACTGTAACAGGGATCTTCATACTATTTAATCTGTAAACCAATGGAAGAAAATCACAATCCTTTGTTATCAGCGCAACATCAACATTTGTTCCATTATACGTCTGCAAAACATCAAATGCACAATCAGTTAAAATTTTCATATCTGCAACATTCTTTGAAGATGATGACAATTTGGAAGTATCGATGTAATCAAATCCGAGTTTGAGATAATCTGAAACAGAATCTCCTAAAATCTCGTTGTTACCATAGACTTTACCGTGCAACATTTTACCTGCAAGATTTAAATCAAGATAATCCTTAAAATCTGCGAAAGAAACATTTTCTGCATCAACGTAAACCAAAGTATTCATAATATGCCTCCAATTAAAAAAGCCTGAGAGCTTTTACACTCTCAGGCAATAAACTATTTAGTCACTGTTAATGAACTCCAGTGACGTGCTCCTCTTAAATCTTTGTTATAATAATATAATTGACTAGAAGCATCACCTACCAAAGCACAACAAAATGAACTTGTTACACCCTGTTTCAGCTTAACAGAAACTGTTAAGCCTTCGATATGAAATCCTGAATTCGTAAACATACACTTATTCTGATTACCAAGAGTAAAATAATTCTCAAGTGTAATAGTTGTAGGTGACAGGTTAGTTACATCATATTGAATAAAGTAAATGCTATCTGTAGACCTGATCTTAATCAGAGCATTATTCTGACTAAGCTGTTTTAATTGTTTCAAAGCATCATCATTTTCACTTATTTTCACATTGCTAATTAAAATTCTGTTTTTGTTCATCTTAACAACAAAGTCAGAAAAATCTGATGCTTCAACAAAATTTGTTTTTGTAATTTCGCCAGCATTTGCTTCATCTGTATAAAATTCCGTTAAAGCAAATGTTGATAATGCAGCCTGGCATGAGCTGTCAAACTGCTGTTCCAGACTCTGTATGACTGTTTTTTCATCAACACCGGAACATTTTAGCTTAGTCTCTGTAAATTTTAATGAATCGGAACTTAGCAAAATATTTGTCAAGTATCCATAAATGCACTCCTTTCTCTTGTCTTTAGAAACAGCTTTATACTCTTCTTTAAAATGTTTAGAAGTATTTAAAGCTACTTTTATTGAATCTACAGTTGGAATACTGACAATGCATGTAGCAACTAACTGTTTATTTTCATCTGATGAACTTGAAAAATCAGATAGTTTTATAGTTTTTAAATACTGAAGACATGCATCGTAAGAAGGACCATTTTTCAATGAACCAAGCATTTGCTCAGTTGTTGAATTTTCTGAAGTAGCAAATGTCTCTATCTGCTTAACAGCATTTTCAGCATTTATTTTTTTAGATCCGCATCCAACTAAAGAAACAAGTGCAAGAGGGATCACAAGGCATAAAACCAAGATTATACAAATTATCCTTTTTCTCATTATCAACACCTATTCAAAATTCTTATCAGAAGTATAAGCTGCATATGGACTCTTATGAGTCTTCTTTGAAACCAAAGATCTCTTCTTGGGAGTCCTGTCAAATACAATAAATCTACCATTAAACTTCATTAACTGTTCTGGCTTCATTGCAAGTGCCTCAGAATTAAACTCCAGAGAAAATCTTATGTGGTCCGTACTTGTATAAAATGAATCTGAAATCTCACGAGTTTCTGTGTAATAAGCATATGTCTTCGGATGTATATTATACCTTTTATTCACACAGAAATATTCAAGCTTCAAAGAATCTGAATATTTCCATCTAGTCAATCTGGTACTACGATCGTAATATACTGTATCATCTGCATTACTTTGAACTCCAATAGTCAAATCTGTACTCAATAGTTTAGACTTCTTACTATTGTCAATATTACTTACTTCAATACTTTTAGTTGGTGCCCGTAAATATTTCACATAATAATTAAACATCAAGGTATTCGATCTTGGAACTTCCTGAACCTGGTCTGGATCCGTGAAATTATACATTTCTGTAAAACAAGGCTCTAAAAATACATCATAAATACCAATATCATATTTTGCGCCACTAGCACCAGTAATTGTTACAAGATCATTTTTGGATCTCAAAGATGGACCTTTAATAGCTTTTGCCAAAACTGAATGTTCAAATGTAACACTGTCATAAGTGTTACCAGCTGAATCAGTTATATCAGCGACTAACCTTGTGTTTTTTGACATTTTCTTAATTGGCTGTACCCCATACTCTATATAGGTACTTGAAATTTTCTTATCAAAAACTGCCGTCTGTGGAAATCCAGACCAACCAACAATACACGGAATTCCTGTATCTTTACCTGTAGAAATATCAACAAACTTTGGTTTTACATAAAATGTAAGCATTTCACCATTATCAAGTCTATTTAAATATCTGACTTTAAAATTAAAAGTATAACTAAATTTTAATCCACTATCATTTGATTGTGAACTACTCCAGTCAGAAATTCCTAATCGTTCTGATTGATTTAACTTCAGAAAAGCTACGGTTTTTCCATCCTTTGTAATGGGTACAAGTTCATGCAAAGCAAAATTACCTGTATCAGTAGACTTAACTTCTGCCTCCGTAGAGTCAATACTAAATGAAATGTTGGCACGATCAACAGTTGCATCTTCAGTTTGCGCCTGCTGTTTTTGTACACCAGCACAGGAAACTAAAGATCCTGAAACTGCAAGCACTAGTAATGAAGTTATACATTTCTTTAGCATTTAAAGGCCTCCCTTCAAATTATTTATGAATCCACTCGGATTCTTCACATAATCAATTAAATTGAACTGCTTGCCATTCCACAGTAGCTTGTTATTAATAGCTTGACAATTAATCCCATCAGAAAACTTAGAAATATCAAATTGCAAGCATCTGAAAACTGTCTCAAAAAACGTTTCACCTGGCGAATAAATCCTAACCAAATTGTCACGTAACGTAGATAATAATGCAAGCTTCCACATACCGTCTAATTCATACATCTGCATGATGAAGTATAAAGAAGTTACCTTATCAAAATATGTAAAGTTTTCATTAGTCAGACCAAGACCTAGGAATGTATCGACACACTGTAAAAGTGGATCTACAGTATTGATTAAATTAAAATTGATAACTTGTTTGCATGATTCTGGAAAATCAAAACCACAAAAACTAAGCATTATAATTGGTACACCAGACAAAATAGTTGTCTGTAAGCTGAAATCATTTTGCCCAACAATTTTTTGTACAGCATCAGTTGCATACCACCATAAATAATTTGGCAAGTTAATACTAAAGCAGCCATACTGAATTGAAAACCAATTAACATCAGCATCCCAATTAGTAAATGAAGCACTCTGTGTTTCACAATTATTCATATCCAAAATTCTATTCAATGCCAGAACGGCAAAAGAATCATTGAATTTTAATCTTAATAAATCAGCACTAGTCATTTTTGTAAGACTATGGAGAAGTGCTGCAGATTTAAAAAGATTGCAAGAATCCAACTTCTGAATTTCATCAGAACTTAAAATAAGATCAGTCAAATGGTTACTTTTTAAGAACCAATATACACAAAATTCATTTTCTGGATAAGCTACAATTTCATCTTTTGTAAGACCTAAAACCTTAGAAACAAAATTGAAATTCATTTTTTGTCGTACATTAGAATCACTCATTTACACAATCTCCTATAAAAAATTTAATAAATAGTAACGGTTTTTATTTATTTTAATGTACTGCGCATTTGATACCAAACATGTCCGAAGCAATATAATAAAGTGATTTATTTTTACGTAATTTTCGCAAAGCGGAAAAATAAATGCATCTAACTCTGCTATAAGACGTACTGTGTTTAATAGCTATCTCATTCTTTGTCATTGAACACCAAAATGTTTCAACAATAACACTAAATTGGACTGAATCAAGCTCATCCTTTAAAATAGATATAATTGTTTCAGACATAATTCTATTCTCAGTGCAGTAACAATTCAAATCAACATCATTGTAATGATCACTTGGAAGCAAATCATCTTGTAAATTTGTACCATAAGATGTGAAAAGATTGCTATAGTTGCTCAAACTCTCACGAGACTTTATCCTAAATGGATATCGAAATTCAAGATTAAATAAAAAAATTTTATGTTTAAAAATCCTACGAAAGTAAGAAAGAAAAGAAAAATTGCTTGATGCAGAATATACATCAACTGCATCAACCATGGCAGAATATCCCAGCTGCAGATAATCATAAAAATCGTCCTGGCTAATGCTCTGCTCACTTGCAATCGCTCTGATAAGATGCAAGTTTGAAATATACATTTTCTCAACTAATTGTAATTTTACTGTATTGTCTGTTTCTGCTTTTATCTGTGGAATTAAATTCTCATCATACATGATAAACACCTCCACCTAACAGTGTCCAAAAATGGAGGTGTTTATACTTATTTTTTGAAGGTAATTATCATTGTGCCATCTTCAATTGTTACAAAAGTTTCAGAACTCAACTGTGCATGACCCATAACAATTGTAAATTGTTTTAAGAAATCACCAGTTGTTAACGAGAGATTTGAATTTGGAATACCATCGCCGGCAAGCCTAAAACTTGCAAATTCAACATTGGCTTTCACTAAATGAATTTTGATGCTTGTGTTAAGGCAATGCATTAATGATGCCATAATCTGGTATATTGCCATTGCATTATCCTGCACTAGTACACTTAAACGGATTGCAGGTAAATTTGTTATCTGAGAAGAATAGAAAAATGGAATCAGAAAACTCTGATACTGCTCTGTATAAGCTAGTACCATATCAACTATAGCTTTTTGACAAGACGTCATTAATTTATAAGCAGAAGGAATATTCCTTTGCTTCAAAATAAATCTGATATTGTCAATATCATTGCTTGTATAATTAACTCTAAAATTCTCAAAAGAACCAGTTAGATCAAAATAGGCATCTGCAGTTGATACAAATGATTCAGCAAATAAAGTTATATTTGATTTCAAATTTCGAAGTTGAACATTCGTCATCTTAACAGATGAGTCTGGAGTCACTAATAAAAAATGCATGCCATTAAAAGGAATATCACGGGCTAAAGCTTTACTGGTGAATGAAGCACAAATCGTTCTCCAGTTAAATAGCAGATAATATAGTGGCAAAATTGTTATTTTACCATTAGTTTTACTGACAAGCATAAATGAATCGTCAAAATCATTCAAATTATACTGCAAATGTAATTTAGTACAGATTAGAGCCTGAACATAAGTATTGAACTTTTTTGTTTTTTCGACAAGTTCAGTGTCTAAGACAATCTCTCTTGTGTTTAACATAAAAAGTAAAAACTTTACATACTCAGTTTTATCAAGAATGCCATGCTGCAGTAACCCTGATAATGCATTAATACCATTTAGAAGTGTAGGCATGCTATTAACTTGAGACAGTTTGTCCTCAGAAGCAAGTTGATGTAATGCCATTTCAGCAAATAGCTGTAATTTCTTCTTTTTGCTCAATTTATCAGGAGAAGTTGAAGCCTTAACCTTTGAAACTTCATCTGCTGATTTTTTAGTCTGAATTTCAATAGCTTCTGATGCAGACTCAGTGATAGAATCAGAAGTGACATTTGAAACTTCAGTTTGCTCGTTAGTTTGTATTTGTTCAACCTGCGCCGCTGCCTGATCCGGATTTTCAACATCTGCCACTGTTATATCTCTGCATAACTGACTTAATTTTTCTATGACTGATGTACTATTTAATTCTAGTAATTTTTTTGCAACAGTTAAATTTGAACAATTGATATGATAAAACATTGCAACTAAGCGATCAAATGCTTCTACCTCTGACTGCGTTTGAAATGCAATAAAATTTTTATTCCATAAATCTAAAAAAGAATTACAGTCCTTAGTTATCAAAAATGATGTTTCAAATTTACTTTTGAATTCATCAAATAAGTTCTCAAATACTTTACGCTCAGCACACTGATCTCTCGCGACTGTAATTGACATAGAGTAATCTGGAATTTTACTGCTACTGTCTTGATCCAAAGTTTTAAAAGGTATTGCAAGTGGATCGTCAACTGATTCCGTATTAGTTCGTTGTGGTTCTGATGTCTCTGATGTACCTGTATCATCAACATTGTCCAAATCTTCTAAAGCATCAGATTCTTCGAGATCATCGAGATCATCGAGATCATCAAGGTCATCGAGATCTTCTAAATCATCGAGATCATCTGACTCTTTCATATCTGTTGCAATACAACTGCTGTCTGAATCATCTTTGCCAAAAGTCATCTTTTTAGGTTGCGTTGTATTAAGAGTAGCTTCATTGATAGCATTAACGCTAGCATTTACTAAAGCTCCAAATCTATCTGGTGAAAAACTACTTCCCATAATCAACCTCCACACGTATTATTTTACAAAAACCATTCGCTGTTACGAATGAACCTTCACCTGATAAATACACTTCATCAAGTATTTTGTCATACTCACTTGTAATAAAGTAATAACCAGGTTTATCCTTAAACCATATAGTATTATTTGAAAGTTTCTTTGCTTTTATACTACTTTGATTTGTAATTTCTGTGAAAACTTCAGAAGTTTTCACAAATGTATAATCTGCTTTTTCAGATGTAAAGTTACGTAATCTGATCCGTTTTGCATTTTTTGGAAGACTAATGCAAAATTGTATACGATACCCAGATGGTACATAAATGACCTTAGCTTTCTCAATAGCACCTGTATCATATTCAAAAATCATCTGTAAATTTTTTACACTTACAGATGATAAAAGTGTCATAATTAGTTTGTTATATTTTGGCTCTACAGAAGTTATTGACAGTGTACCAACATCAAAACCTTCTGGCTCAACTTCAGACTCTTGCAAATGCACATCATTTTGCAGCGATTCTAATAATTTCTTTGCATCAGAACGTGTATCTTTTGGATATAAGTCAGTAAAGTCAGTCAATGATTTTTTTGTTGCATCAATAGTATATTTTTGCTCAGAATTCAATAAATAATGTGTCACTTCAAGCTTGCTGGATCCGCAAGATGATAAAATGAATATGAACAAACTTGTAACTACAATAAACTTGATTTTTCTCATTGCATCACCCCAACTTTTTTAAATCACCGTAAGTGAATATACTATTATTTACTTTTAAAATAAAACCAGTTGGCAAACCGTCTGCATTTAAAACCTTATACCCGCATGGTACTCGTACTAAAGAATAGTCTTTACACTTGATAGTAAAACCACTTTTCCAATCAAAGCATAAATAAATAATATCATTCAGCGCATTATCTAAATAAGACGACATACCCTCTTCATAAAAGAAAGAACGTAATTCATTTTTTGCTTCAAAAGACATGTAGACCTTATGTAAAAACAAACGACCTGATGAGTCCGTCATTGTTTCTGATAGCATGCTACTGCACACATTTAGTAATTCTTTCTTCTCAATCATCATTTGTAAATATAAATAATTAGCATTAACGCCAGCAGACGGTGTTATTGGTGTACAATATGTTTTTGCAAAAGTAAGTAATGTTGCTACATCGGCACCATATTCAGAAGTAAATTGTTGTTTGTCATAAACAATATTCTCCAATAACTCATTCAATTCAAATTTTGCTTCGGAAGCATCACCAGTTTGTAATGGCATCCAAATAGATAAGCCCGCACGTGCATACTCAATTAAAACCTTGACAAGTTCCAAGTCATGAGGTAGATTGTTCAAGTAAAAGTATTCTTGACAAGAGTGAAGCAAAGCTAAAATACTTTGTACCATATTATCAGGAACAAGAAGTAATGGAATTATATAAAGATTATCTTTAATGGCTTCACCAATCACTTTTTGTTTGTCAAGCGAAAAATTCAAGCCTTGAATAATAGGCGGTAACCCACTCATAGCAGTACCTTGTGCTTTAACAAGATTTAAAGTTTCTGATGACTGAACCGGTGTAGCTTCAATTGGAATGACTGTACCGGCAGCATATTGTTGCTGAAATGCATCGGCAGTAACATTAACTGGCTCTAAATCAGCTGACTGCATTTTTTGCAAAACAAAGTATTTTCCTCCTAAAGAATCCTCTCCAGTGCTAAGTATTCTATAAGGCATGCCAGCAAGTACTGATGCAAAACCAACGGATGGATAAAACATTCCAGTCTCAATAATTGATTTTGAAGATTGATGAAAACTATAATGCTGATATGTACTTGAATCTTCATAAAGTTCACCAAGCGACTGTAGCTCTAATTCCTGCTTATTAGCTATTTCATCAACCTCATTAATAAATTTAATAAAAGTCGGTGATTCATCAATTAACTCAGGCTTGTCATACAGAAAATCCCAAACACTCTGCATTCTACCAGATGCATAAATCTTATTATATCTTTCAAGAACCCATGTAGTATTTGGAAAATTAAAAAGATTTACAGCAGCCGGAACTAAGTAATTAGAAGGTTTTTGCATTTCAAGTGTTGAGGCATCTGACTTGTACAAAGTGAGAACAAAATCATTCTTTGTTAGCACTCCAGAGAATGAAGTTCTAACGCCTTTCCATCCACGCTGAATTAATGCAATAAAGACGGCATATTTAATACGTAATTTTATATCTGTCAAGAAAGGTTTGTTAGCCAGAACTTCTTGTAATTCTTCATTAGTCATTAGCATCCTCCTTATATTTCTTTCTTCTATAATTCAAGGAAGTCATATTCATCAAACGCTTTACAGCAGGTAGCTGTAATAAGGCATTTAATTCATCAGACAATCCTGCAGCCTCACCTATAGACTCTGCAGCTTCCTCTAAATCTTGATTTGAGTCGACCTGAGCTGCTTCATCCTCAGCAGAAGCATTCAATTTGTCAAAATTCTTTTCAAACTCATCTTCAGCTGACGGTACACCACTTACATACTCTACGATTACACTTTTGAGTAAAAAAGGCTCAACAAAAGCATCATCTATGATGTACATGATAGTCCTGATCACAATATAAAAAATTATAATATTATATAAAGAAACATGAACTCTCTGGATGAAGAAAATAATTCCAACAATGGCAATAAAAATATTTATTACAGTCATGACAATATTAGAAATTATTAATTTTCCAATTATTTTATACGATTTCTTCAAAAATTGTAAAAAGGCATCTTTTATTGATGGCAAAATAGGTTTATCCATTGCAAAAGAGTATGCAAGAATACATTCATCTAAATAGGTGAAGGATTTTGCATAATAAGATCCTACAAAATCAATTACTCCGGAAAATGGAAGATTCTCAAGAACTGGAAACATTTTAGTTATTGTCCCCACATTGGAATCATCTTTAACCATTGCGCCTTTCACATCCTCAACAGCTTCAGTGATTATTGTTGTCGCAGCGGCAACACCAATTACCTTATCAAATCTCTTCATTACGTTTTTAAAAGCTTCAACGCCGGAAGTATTCGTTGCTACAGAATATAACCCAATTGCCTTTAAAAAGAAAATAACAGTCGATTTGATCTTGGAATAGATAAAAACTACAACTGCTATACCTATAAAACCGCAATATAATTTTGCAATATACATGTCTGTAAACATATACTTCATGCCAATACGCTGCCCTGTAATAAAACCGAAATACAGAGCAGCAACGTAAATCAAATCAATAAGAAATCTAACGAAATAAAACATTTAGCCTCCCATCATGCGAAGCTCAGGAGCTTCTTCTAAGAACAAATCCTCCATTATATCAAATAATGTAGATAAGTGTGAACGTTTTACATTGTAATCATAGCAACCAATAAAAATATGTTTACCTTGATTTGACAAGTTAACTATTGCAGTTAAAGCAGCATTAGCAGCTGCTGAGTTTGAAATAGAACTTATATATTCTGACTCACTATGATCATTACTAATGTCCCAATCTGCCTGACTTTCGTAAGGTTTTGCCAAGTAAGGTAAAACAATCCAAGGAGCTGTACTCCCTAAGATGTTCTCATCATAAGTAGTCTCTGCCAAAATTAGCATATCCGACTGCATAATTGAAGCTTGTGAAACTGAAACAAATTCAATCATTCATCAAATACCTCTTCATTCCATGTATAAACCTCTTTAATATTTCTTAATAATGCTGCAGAAAAATCTCCACGCTTCATTATTATTGCCATTAATGCCTTGCCAGGCATCTCAGGATCAATACCAAATTTCCATCTAAATGGTGACAGCTCGGACTTTGGTAATAATGTGGCAACACATCCAAAATTACTACTTGCCATGCGAATATTATCATGTAATGAATATTTTACATTGTATCTTAAGATGTATGGCTGGAAAATTGAAATGTTATCACCAATTGCAGTTTCAATATTTTGTTCGAAGCTCAGTGAATCATCAATATCTATCCAATCATAAAGAACCACCGAAGCATGCCGCTTCTCTTTACTACCATGGATCTGTGGATAACCATCTGGAGTAAAGGCATACGAAATGTATCCATCAAGAATGCCTAATGAATCAAATGAATCGTAATCATCAGTATGATAAAAATCATAATAATATTTAAGTTCTGGGTATTTATCAACTAAATCAGAAGCAACTTCTGATTTAATATTTGATCTATTTTTCCCCTTACTTTTATCCATCACTTGTGATTTCCATGTTTGCGGAAACACTTCACCATGCTGAGCATTTTCAAATTCTGGAGTATCTTCAATCCATACATTCAATCTACCAAGTAATTCAAGTAAAGTGTCTCTTGCATGCGCAAAACATTTCTTTGGTACAGGTTTCTCGTTTACAACTAAATCGAATTGCTGATCGCGTGCCGTATTCATAATAACTTTTCGTAAATCCTTGAAATAATCATCTTTCTGCATATACTTATCACGAATCACATCTATTAGGACAACAAATTTATTATTGGCTGCTTTAAAAGTTAAACCGGTACATGAAGTTGACTGGTCAATTCCAAGATACCAATGCGTTTTTGGATCCAATGTCAAAGAAAATTCTTTAACAGATTGTGGTCTGATAATAATGTATTTACCTGTACATGGTAATGCAACAACGCCTTGTATAACGGTACCTCTCATTAAAAATCTCCTATCTTCTGTACTTCATCTGATGCAAGCATGGCATTAAGATCATACTCTGGTAATGCTTTTTCATCTTTTTGAAGTACAGGTTTTGATTGTGTTATGCTATCATAGATCAGTTCAGGTGAAATACCTGTCTGCATTTGAAGCATTGCAAAAATAACAGTGTTTTTATCATATTTTTTATTTTTCATAAAGGTTGCAAGCTCTGGGTAAGTGCTTGGCTTAGAAGCTTTGTATTTGAATCGTTTATAGGACGCACCCTTAAACGCATCTTGGGGTTTCTCCTGTCGAAAGATAGAAGAAACCCCAAGTGTATTTTGTAAGACTGGATCGGTGTTTAAAAACTCATTGATCTGTTGATAATAGGTGACATTTGCACCCTCCGTATAATTTCTATACTCAACAACAAAATCAATAAAGCTGCCATAGCCACCATGGACATTACTCCGATTACAACTCAAGCAATGCCAAACATGCTTATCCAAATTAATTCCTAGTGAGGGTGATTCATCTGTGTGAAAAGGACAACAAATAAATAAATCACCAGAATTTAAATGCTTATCATTTCCATTAAAGAGATTATTTTCCTCGCAGAAATGAATGAATGAGTAGCGGCTTGCAGGATTGGACTCTGCAAGCTGGCCCATCTCATCAACAACCTTTCTAGCTAAATCTTTATCGGCTGTTATCATTATTTTCCCTCTCTTGTTGATCGAATGAATGCTTTGATCTCATCTTTTGTAACGGATATTGGATACTGATCCAAAAGATCATTAAGCTTTGCACCAGGCTCTCCACCTAAATCCTGAGCATAAGCACGCCAGCGGATCATCATTTTATCATCTTTTGAATATTCCTTAACTTCATTTGTAGTATCACTGTTAAGGTACAACTGTAATGTTTTTGTAATGCCATCAATTGTAGCTTCACACATTAAAACATTGTTAGCTGTGATTGTAAGTGTCACACTTAAGTATGGAACACCTGCTTTAGCTTTTGGAATATTAGTGATAATGAGATCACCAAGATAAACACAATCAAGTTTGCTTAGTGAATTACCCTGATAAATTGCGACTCTCATTTCAGTCTGATCATCATGCTGTGTAGTGAATTGGCGTGACTTACTAACTGGAAGTTCTTCATTCTTTTCAATAACAGGAATAATTGTATTAGAGCCTTCCAATACACCAATTGTCATTGGCAAAATATCGAAAGAAGCGATATTGCTATCGCCATACTTCATAATTCTTCCCTTGACAGCAGCACCAGTTGCAACAACAAGATCAGGGTTCAAAGCAGAACTTAATTCAAACTCCGGATAATCTTTCTTAAGCATCTCACGAATAATCGGATTTTTTGTACTTCCTCCGACAAGTAAAATCTTAGCAGCTGAGTTCGGAACCTCTGCTAAGACAGAATTCATAATTTTACGTGTCTTCTTGTAAATAGGAAGTGTTGCTGCTTCAAAGTCATCAGGACCAATTATTACTTTCTTTGAAAAATGCGTACCGTCTAAAAGATCTCCTTCAAATTCAGACTCATAAGTCTGATCAATTCCAGCTTTCTTTAAACGCTCCAATCGAGCAGTAAAAATCTTACGCTCACGCTCAGATAAATCAAACTGATCAATGCCCATTTTCTTAAGTACAATTTTTAAAAGTTCATCATCAATGTCATCTCCACCAAGATGACCATCACCACCTAAAGCAAGCGGTTTAATAATTTTAGAAGCTGAGGATTTCGTAGTGTTATCGAACTCATAAGCATCAAAATCATCGGCTTTCGATTTAATTATGCTGGCGAGTGTAATGTCAAATGTACCACCACCTAAGTCATAAATAATAACATCTTCTGTATCTCTATCAGCTGGTGGTGTATAGTCTAAAGCTGCAGCACTTGGCTCATTTTCGAGCGCTATTAAATTTAAGCCTGCAAGTTCACATGCTTTCATTGTGTTTCGCTTGCCAATATCATTGAAATATGCAGGTACTGTAACAACAACGTCATGTACAGTACCATACAACCCGTCTGTTGCACGTACAATACCCTTAAGAATCTCAGCAGATACTTCTGTTGGCGTCATGACTTTCTCATTTTCACCATCTTTAAATGTGACTGTAGCACTTGGATCTTCCATCAGACGTTTTACGGAATATTGAACATTTGAAAGACCTTTATTATTGTAAGCTTCATCACCAACAATAAACTTACCGTCTTTCCACATTACGCAACTAGGAAGCGTGTCCCTTCCATTATTTAAATGGATGATCTCTGGGTCTCCTGTTTTAACAATGCTGATAGCAGAATTAGTTGTACCTAAGTCAATACCAAAAACATTCTTAATAGAGGAGTCTTCTGCAACATCATTACGGACAGTCGTCACTGAAGTAGCCTCATCAGAGTTAAATAACATCATTTTTCTTGGATTACTCATCTTAATACCTCTTTCTTAAATTGTTAATGTGGAATCTAATAAAATAGATTGCAATTTTTCAATATTTACATTTCTAAAAAGCGTTAATGGATCTAACTTACTAACATCATCTAAACTATCAGTAAACTCAATACCAGCTTTAATTACTGGTTCTTTCTGTTCATTATCGGAAGAAGCTGCAGAATCAGAGGACTCTGTTAACGTCTCCTGATCAGTATGGTCCAACTGTTCTATCAATGCTTCATGATTAATCTCATCAGAATACTCAACTTGTGCTTCTGACTCGGCATCATCCAAATCTGAAAGTTCATCATTTAAATTTTCAGAATCATCATTATCCTGCATGTATGAATCTGGTGATTTACTTATCGGAGTTTTCACTGGCTGTAAATCCTCAGTAGCGGTGTCAGATGATGAATCCATAGTGTACTTTTCCGCTGTAATGAAATGATCTGTAAGATCATGATCCATTCCAGCTTGCTGTAAATCAGACGTCGACCAAGGTTCACCACCCCATCTTATTTTCTCTCCTCGTTCATTGATACGTATAAAACCGACAACATGAAAATAAGCTGAGTTTTCATTTCTAAGTGCACACTCAAGAGTAAAATCAGAAAACCGTAGATACCTGGTATGGTTATCTTCAGAAAAATCGGATTCCTGACATGGAATTTTAATGGCAATATTATTTTGTATAATAAAGAAATAACCCTTAAAGTAAAATGTACCAAATTGGTAATTTACAAATGAAACAGCAGGTCCATTTGGACCTTTATACAAAACGTACAAATAACGATAATTTAAATCCATGCATAAAATCCCAGTTGGATTGTAATGATAGTCTATAATATCATTCTTTATTTCCTGGTCTTTATCATAATAAAGAGAATGTACTTCAGACGTGCAATTTTGTGTAACAAAAATTGGTTTAGCATCAGTAAAACGAAAATCAGAATTTCGAAATACTAACTCCGCACGATCTGCTGAGTAATTTACAAAAGTGAATTCACCATTTAATTGAACAAGTCCAGAACTTTCAAATATTTCGGATAACGTTGGCTTTGTATAATTATGATCACCGAAGAAAAACTTTCGAAGTTGCTCTTGATCACTTTCCGGAACAGGTATGCATACTGATGAATCATGTTTTACAAGAAAACATGCAGAATCAAAATTATACAGAGAGTAAGCAGCATACACGTCATCTTCATAGCACTGCCGTAAATCATCTACAGTTAACTGGCAACCTTCTGTACTTCCATTGATCCAGAAATCTAAACCAAGTAAACTTGGTGTAATTTCATCATCGGAAGTTATAAGCATTTCATCTATACTGTTTGGCAAAATACAGTAATCGTCTGATGCATCACTGAATGTATATGCTATTTCAGGTTTTCCCTCAATTCTGTGCCATTGCAAGTTTTTTATCTCATTGGTGATCAGAACACCATTAAATTTATGCATAATAATCTCCTTTAAAAAGTAGAAGCGCTTTTACACGCTTCTACCCGCACTTATTGCAATGAGTCAATGCAGTCTAAAAATGTTGCTTTTGATTCATTATCTTTATAATTCCAGAATACTACAATATTAGCACCAAACCGGTAAACCAAGTAAGAAGAATCAGTATCTTTAATACTCAGATACTTTCTGCTGTTTCTTGTAGATTCCTTAATTTTTAAATTTTTATTTTTGTTCTTTTTTAAACGCTTATAAATATCTTTTGCATCTTTCTCTGACTTGCAACAGTCTAAGCGTAAGAAGCTATTCTCATCAGCACTTTTTACTAATGCCTCCTGAACTTTGTAATCAAGTAAGGTTTCCTGACAATAATCAGGAATTTCATAACCTAATGAGTCATAATAAGAAAGAATTTGATTTGGGAAATCACTGTAAGATTTCCCGCATCCAATAAAAGAGAAAGAAAGAACAAATATCAGATAAACTATTGTTAATCTTTTCATTAAATATTCACCTTAGAAGGTGCCAAATTTCCAGATTTTTTAGTTTTTCCTGTATGAATTTTATCCTGCAGCCCACCAAGGTCTAACTCAGCTGTAGAAGTCTCGCGTACCTGTACAGACCCTGAAAAATCAACCGGAATCTCAGTTTCAACTGACTCTTTGTCTTTCTCTGAGTCTTCTGAGGATTCAGAATTCTCAGAATGTTCATCTGCTTTTTCATCATTAGTTGAGACATCCGCGACCTCTTCTGTTTTACTTGGTGACTCAACAAAGCTTGGATTGGCAATACCAATAATATGCTCACCAGAAGCAAGTTTATCGCTCAGTTCTCTGTCTGATCCACCAGAGCCCCAGCCTAAAAGGTCAAGATAAGCTTCACCAATCTCATAATCACCAGAATTGTCACCAGCTATTGATGTCTGCAGATCCATTAGACGGTTATAAATCTCAGTTGCAGCTTCTTCTGTAATACCTGGAGTTGCATATTCACTAACCTCGATACCCTCGAGCATACCGAAACGAATAAGAGACATAACTTTGCCAGAAAACTCTTTATCGCAGTACATTGAAACATCAAGATTCTGTTCAAGACCAAGGCGAAGCTGCTTCATCTGGAAAGCATCAAACTTGATATCAGAATAAACCTTAACATCTACTCCATGCTCCAGCCCAATTCTAATCTGATTCATTTGATTTGCAGACAGGGAAGCATTATTGTACTCATCAATGCAAACACCTGAATGCAAACCAAGACAAATCTGCTGCATCTGCATATCGTTGTAGTCCGTATTAGCCACAGGATCTAATGGAAGATTAAGACGTGCCACTTCCGTAAGCTGATACAACTGCAGAGCGTTGAAGCTGTCAAAATCTTTTGCACTCCAGGACTTAAAAGCCTCTGGATAATTTTTCAGTGCAACATAACATTGATACATTTTCTCAGTATCATAATCTGAATTTGCGATCAGGCTGATATTTAAATTGTGTAAATAGCTGTTATAGATACACTCAAGCTGCTGTGCATCATACGCACCATTTGCATAAGGTACCATGTCAAATTTGGCTTCCATACCAAGACGGATGTAGCGCATAGATTCCCAGTCAAACATTTTGTTTGCATACAAATTTACATCAACATGATGTAACATACCAAGGATAATCTCATGCATGCATTTAGCGTCACACGCTAAATTTACAAGCAGCTTAATATTCAAACCATGGCTAATAGCCAGCTCAAACTCACGAATCTGATCGGCATCAAAACCTTCTTCTGTACATAACTCTCTAAATTCTTCTGTCTTCATTGCATTTACTCCTTACTGTAGTTTAGTTATTATAAGAATGCTGTAATCTTACGTACATCCATCTTCTCAATGGTCGGGAAATCAATATCTTCTGCACCAAAATCATTATTGAATTTAGCATAGAAGCGGCACCTGTCCAGATCAAGAAATGGAATAAAGATCACGCTAGTGGTGCTTGGATTATTACCAAGCTGAAGCTCATCTTTGAACTCGTCAAGAACAAATTGGGCGTCATCATCATCAATTGCATTTTTAACATCAGTTGATGCCTGCATAAGCTTATTAAAATCTACAGACACAACCATGTCAGAAGGCATATCAAGCTGAAAGATGATATCATTTTTTACGTTAACTGGAAGCACATGCATAATATCTTCAGCAGCAACATTATGCTTAGCATCCGATTTTCCAAAACAAGCGATTGGTAATTCAGAGTAACCGACATTTTCACTCATAAACTCACGAATAACCTTTCGCACTCTTTGATCAATCTGTGGCATGGTATTAAACTCATGCAGACTGCGGTTTTGAAGCAATTCAACAGCTTTATTATGTGGAATTACTGTCAGCATTGAAACTTTACTCATAATAAAATAGCAGCCATATGGCTGCCCTCCTTTCTATTTAGAATCATCTGTTGTAATATCTGTGTCCAATGATGTAGTGGTGATGTATTTACCTAAGATAAGTTTACGAAATTTAGGCGCAAAGACTGTACACAGCATAATTACTGCGTACATTATGCATTCCTGCCAGAAATCACTGACCACGATAAACTTTTCAAGGACTCTGATAATGATTAATGAAATTACAGCTATTACAAAAATCCAAGCAAACATCTCAAGAAATAACTTAAAGAAATTTTTAATTGGTTTCATACTAAGCCTCCTTAAAATTTTTAAATGAAATCTGCATCAGAAGTATCATTTAATTGCTCGAGATTTTCTGTCAGGCTTCTTAAAGCTTCCTTCCTTTCCAGATTCTCTTTTTCAGAATCAGCCTGCAATTCAGGATCATAGATAACTGCATTTACATGATAAGCTTTACGCAAGATAATATCGCTTGCACAATTAGCATTACGTCTTTTTGTATTCTCAAGTTTTATTAAACCTTGCTTTCTAAGTGTTTCATTGTCACGTAAAAAGAATACCTCATCAGCATCAGTTGATAAATTCTGAGATCCCTTTGTTGGTGATCCTGTGCTTGCCCGATCTCTTACTAAATCCTCTTTCGCCAACTGGGATGGATGTGAAGTTACTAACACGCAGACAGGATACTTCTTACGAAACTCTCGAGTATCAGATGCCAATCTATCAATATTAGATTTAACTGAACCATCACCGACGCTACCAGATAAAGCACAACTGTGATCAATTACAACCAAATCAAATGATTGTTTCTCATATTCGCTCACAAGCTCATCATAACAAGTTGAATAATCAAAGGAATCTTTCAATACAAGTAATCCATCATGTGAAATAGTATCAATTGTCATACGAATAGCCTTTTTAACATTCTCATCAATATCATCACTAATGATGTGCTCTGGGCGAATGATCATTGGGTAACCTGCAGCCATCTCATATGTTTTATAGACATAATTTACAATTATGTCAGCATAAATTTTAGCCTTGGTTGTCTCTCCACACATGTAAACAACTCTTCCACCAGCCTTCATTACATTGACTGCCTTGTCAATCACAAATTTTGTTTTACCGATATTTTCCTGACCGACAACCACAACAAGTCTATGCCGAAGAATTGGTGTGTAATTATCTAATGGTGGGATACCCCAGTCAGCTATTGGAATGAATGAATCTTTCAGATCTGAAAGTAAAGCTAAAGATCCTTCAACTGAATCAATAGCTGCATCCTCATCTTCTGCTAAGGTTAAACGATGCCGCACTTCAGATACAACGTTACCAGTATACTTCAACCAGTCTTCGTAACCATGATACCTTTTTCTACCAATACGAATTGTGTTACGCATAATAGCATGCTGCACGTTTATACTGTTGATACTAACATGCTCGACAAAAGCAGCCTTTAAAGCTGGCTCTTTATTAACAACAGTATCTGATGGTTCTGCAAGATCGAAACATGTTGTATACAAATCAACTGCACGCATACATAACTTCTGCTGTGCTTCTTCTCTTACTGAGTCAATCGAAAGATTTGTATTGTCACCCTCAAACTGCAACCATTCCTTTACACCAAGCGTTTCATCCATAATAGCATCGCAGATACTTGTACTCAAAATATCTTCAAAGGATTCCTGTGTTAACTGTGGAACAAAAGAATCTAACGACATTTTCAGCCTGTTAAGACTCACTAAAGCTTTTACAAGAAGACGGTATTCCAATTTAAATTCATCGATCTCAATGTATCTTAGCAATATTGTTAAATTTTGCGTAAAGTACATTGCATTGTAATTCTCATGTGGAAGTAGACTACTTATAAAAGGATTTACAGCTTCTTGTAAATTTTCATCATTTCCTAAATCAATATCTATCATAATAACCTACCTATACATAAACTTTTTCAGCAATACCATTCTCGTGCTCCTGTATCCTATTGTAAGCGTCTTCAACTTCACTGTAACTTTTATGAAGTATCGTCTGCGCCAACAAACTTTTTGACACAATATTATCAACGAAATAATCAACTTCGCATGAATCCTCTGTAAGCATGAAAATAATATCTAAATGTTTATCTCCGAGACCACGATGCGCTCTACCAATCATCTGCTTGAGCAATGGAGTAAATTCATAAAAGATAACATAATCACAATCCAGATCGATAGCTGTGGTAACTGAAGTCACAACAACATCTAAGGATTTTTGTATATTAAATTCGTCCATTATTCGTTCACGATCAGCCTGTTTTGTATGACCGTTGATGCAATCATACTTTATACCAGCTGAATCCAAAAACGGTAAAACCCATGAACGTATTGCATGCTGATTGATATACACAAGACCTCTTTTATCTTTACGCTCTTTTATAAGTTTAACTAAAGCATTTACTTGGTTTGTAGCGCCTTCACCTTTGCAAAGCTGCATTAACTCTGCACCACCACAAAATCTAGTTTGAAGAGGCATTGCCGGTACCCACTCGATTATTCCATGATAATCACGTACACTATCAAAATCAGAACCATCTCTACTAATAAAAAATAGTGGATCTAAAGTAATATCGAAATCACCATTAAGTAACTTACGTTTTAACTTATTGTAATCAGGATATCTTTTAGAATCCACCATGTGTGCCAGCTTGGCAAGCTGTAGAGCATTTGTAGTAATTGGTGTCGCTGTTAAAGCAATGCAATACTCAAAAGAATTACAAATTGCTTCTAGCATACCGCCAGAATTTGTTCTGTTAAAGTTGTTCAGCTCATGTGCTTCGTCTATAATTAAACCACAAAATTTATCCTTATATTGGAATAATTCTGACATTATGGTTTCATTTTGTAAGCATGTATGCGTTAACATCAATATCGTTGCAGTATCAATTCTATCGACATTGATCAGTTCATTCAGACTTTTAGCTTCTGCAGAAGATGCTAAAACAGATTTGCCGCAAGCATCGTGTAATTTCTTTGGTGTTTGAATAAGCTGATCCTTTTTAACAAACATTATAAATTTTCGTGTCGGATCTTCATTACACAGAAGCTTGATAAAGGCTGCTGTAAGTAAAGTCTTTCCTAATCCGGTATCATACAAAAGCATGCACCGCTTCATATACAACATTTTCATAATATCAATACATTGAATATCATGAAGTTCAATGTCATTTAAAACATATTGAATAGCTTGAAAACTGTTCATTGAAAGAAGCTGACTTTCAATTAGTTTATTTTCCCCATTTTCTGTATTTCCCATTTATAAACCTCCAATTTTTATAAACATTGTGAACTGGGATCTGCAGAACAGGTTGAGTAATAACGCAATACTCAAGAATACGGTACAGCTGATCATTACCATCTAAAACAAACTGTATACTTTCTGCTTTACTGTCAGCAAATTTAAAATCTTCTGGCATAGGATTCTTTAATTTAAAAACACGTAAATTATTGATATCCATTAAAACATCAATATCACTCTTGCTAAATGCAGCATCAGTCATACCATTAGAATCTTTTAATTGCATAAGTTTATCATTAAGAATCTCTTCGACTGTCATACTAATCTCCTAACTGTGTTAAAATGAAATAAGCCAAGCATGAAGAAGAAACAAAATCGCCAATCATTGTAAAAAGAAGAAACATCCTCAAATACTTGTATGATAATGAAAATTTATACTTTGGTCTTGTTTCATCAATATTACTCAAAACGGCTGCGATAATATTGCAAGAATTGATCGCTGTCTTGTTAATAGAAGTTTCAACTGTAAATAGTAGCAAAACATCACGTACGGAATCCATATTTGCATAGTCATGATAATTCAATCTCTTAACATCTTTAAACTGTGAAACAGCTGAGATTTTATACAATGGATCCAAAATGCTAGAAGCTTTACCAGCCATAGTAGACTTCGCTACAGCCGGTAAAGCTAAATATTGATTACGAACCTGAGAAAGAACAGGCTGTAGATCTGCCTGTGAATAAACCAAACCAAGCTCATTTTGTGCGTTAAGCCACAATAGTTCTTCAGCTTTTAAAATGATTTCTTCAAGCTTCTCGGATAATTTATCCATACTTTATACCTCAATCATGCCTGGAGTTACTGTAGTAGTAGTGTCTCCATCTTCCGTATCAGCATAGCTACACTGGCTCAGTAACTCGTCAACTGTCATCTTTCCATCGAGAACAGCATCAACCATCTCCATAGTGAGTGCAGTCTCATCAATAATGCAAACATCAGGACCGACCAAGTTCATAAATGGCTCCTCTTTCTCAGGAGCAGCATCAAATACATCAAGTTTGATCTTAAACTCTTCTGCATCCTTTGCAATACCCTTAGCAAAATTCATGCATAATTGTCCACGCTTTGTATCATCAATTGCATACTTTGAAAAATGATGAAAGATAATCTCATCATAATACTGGTCATCTGAATCCTCAGAAATTACAGTGTCAAAGCAATGAAACTCGTTGCCGAAAACAAAACAAAATCCTGCAATAGTTTTATACAACAAATCTAAAAGGACTTCTGTTTCTTTCTTATCAGGTGCACAATAAGACGTTGCAATAGCATGTACCTTTTCATCTAATACACAAAAAATGGATGCTACCCTGCTGAGATAAATATTGATAGAATCGAAAGAACAAATGCGTAAATTACCAAACTTAGCGCAATCTGCAGGTGAAATGAAATGAATATTATCAAAATCATCAAGCAGCTCATCCTCATCAATATTACCTGCATCATAATCCTTTAAAGCTGCATCCAAATCTTTCAGATTACGATAATCTGAAACAAGCTTGTTAAAAAATTCAACAAGCACTTTCTTATTTATTTTTACAACTGTAGAACCAATAATATGTTCTTTTACCATATCTAATAACCTCCTAGTATTTTACTTTTTATAGATGAAAAAAGCATTTCCATCGGTTTTCATGTTCTTACTATCAATAATGCATTAAAAGCTATTTGGAGATTTTATTCTCCAAATAACAACTCGTCAATGTCAATATTTAATGACATTGTCGTAAAATCAGTATCTTTTATAAATTGTTGTTCGCTACAAACCTTATTTAATTCATCTTTAGATAGATTGTTTTCAGACCGTATAGCTTCTAATTTATTTCGTAGAGCCGCAAGCATTTTATTTTTGTATAGAGATTGTTTAGCAGACTTTGACAAAGTCTCAACTGTAGCAAATGCAGCATTTGATTGCAATGTTGATGCATCTTTGATAACCTCAGTATTAGATTGTTGCATTGCAGCTTGTAATGAAGCAATTGCCTGGTCTTCTATTGAAGATTCTTGTTGTGCATCTGAAGATTGTGGATTTATTGAAACAGCAGCTGATGCAGAATCAGAATTAGTATCTGATGTATAATCTAAAGTGTTTGCATCCGGCACTTTCACATCATCATCGTCATCTATAATCTTCTGCATTCCTTCAACATCTGAAATATCTGCTGTTACATCTATAGCATCAGCTTCATTTATTGCGTCAGCTAGAATACTGTCAAGGCAAACAAAATCCTGTAAATCATCATAAAGTTTAAATGTAGACTCTTTAAATAAAGCGTAAATGAGAAAGAGTATAGCTGTTGAAATAACTGGAACTGCCAGTGGGAACTTACCTTCAAAAATATAAATTTTTCCAATGAATAGATAATATAACAATGTTAAAATAGAAATTGCACCAGAAAAGCAAACTGATCCAAGTAACCATGCTTCAATCTTCTCCCTACGAAGGAAAACTGACTTCCGCGCTAAATCACAAATAAAATGATAAGGTATAAATATTAAACCCACTGTAACAGACCGAATAAAATCAGTCTGATTACTCATTTTAAAATTAAAATCATTTTCTGAAAATTTTAAAGAGATACTATCACCCCCAATAAAAAGCATGCGGTAATGAAGTAAGACACTTTTATATCAGATCCATTTATACCGAACAAGCAAGTAAAAATGCTTATCAAGCAAAACAGAATTACACAAATGATTTTAATCACTAAATGTACTAAAATCATGAATCTCAGCCTCCCGCACATAAGAAATTTTACCGGAACGGTTACAATCAAACATAAATATAAACCTACGTGCCTCATCAACATTGTCATTAACAATGCTGTAAATTACATAGGTAGAAGTTGCCTTTTTTATATTCACTGATGTAGTAATACCTTTAAATTTCATGTATGTATACAAAGTCCTGTCCTCATTATCAATGGTTAACTGATTAAAAACAGGCTCAGTTGTGATTGATTTTAGGTCTATCATATTCAATTGTAGCTGCTGCAAGTCAACAAACTGATACATTAGCTTGACTGCCTGTTCGCCAATCTGCGCTTTTTGCTTATTCATATTTGCTGTTGACACTGTGATTAACAGAGCAAGTGCACATACGGTAACAAACACAATTGATTTTATCATTCGTATACTTTCAGATAATTTAAATTTATGATGACCTGTTTTAAACATCTAGCACTTTCTCCACCTTAAATTTCCGTTTGCCATTACAAATAATTTCAAAAATACCTGAACTTTTTCCGAGTATAACTTTGCCTAATGGTGACGTTATACCGAGAGTCTTTCTTATTATTGTGTCACCATGCTGCGCAACAGTTAAAAGTTTTTCTGAGCCAATTACTTCATCTGCTTCATTCAACTGAACAACCTTAATAGTGCTGCCAATTCGTATAATTGGAGACTTATCATCATGAACAATCTCACAGTTCTCAATCTCATTTGATAACTGTGCAATCTCGTTATGTAAGTCTCGATAATGATCACGTGCAGCATCATACTCAGAGTTTTCACTTAAATCACCCTGATCACGTGCAGCTTTCATGTCTGCAAGAGTTTTATCAAGATCCTGTTGTGCAACAGCTAATCTGTCACGTTTATGCTGCAATTCTTTTGCAGTCATCTGGTAATTTTCTGTCATAGTAACCTCCTACGAATAAATTTTTACGTCATCAAGATAAACACCATCCGCTTGCTTATTTAAATTGTAAAGTTGTAAAGAATCGTGTATTTTTATAAAATCTGTAGCTGAAATGCATGAAGTATCTGACTGAGGATGCAAATCATATTTTCTCTCTAAAGCCCTGACTTCAGAGAGATTTGTTTCATACACCTTAAATAAGGACAAATCACTCTTAAGTATGCATACAATATTATATACAAAGTACAGACCATCTCCATACAATTTAAACGTCTGTGCATGCAAAAACAATTTATGATCCCATACAATATGATCAAATACTAATCCGGTGAAATTGTCTTTCGTACAATTTAAGCTAGTCACAAAAGCATTATCATCACCAACAATAATAAAGCGATCACTTAGAGCAAAAACATCACATACTGGCAAATTCAATCTTGAATGAATTTCAGTATACTGCCCATCCGGATGCAGCTGATACAAAATCTTAGATGAGACTTTATAAAGATTAGAATAAAACCGATTTAAGCTTTTAGAATACAAGCATGGATAGAACCCATCTTTAATGGCACCACCAATAAAGGTTGTGTCGATAATCCTATACATTTCTGATTTCTGTAATGTAACTGCTTTAGCAGATTCTTTTGTAGAACTAACTAAAACAGCATCGTCTCTCACAGCAATGATGTAAAATAGCTCACCATTCATAATACATATACCGTGATCTTAGAACTCAGTGTGTTACACAATTTATCTTCAGAATCAAAGAATTCATATTTAATGGTTACTTTAGTGGTTTTGTCGAAGTAAGACATAAGTTCTAAAGTCGCTGAATTTCCTGGATCAATGCTACATGAAACTATTTCTTTAGCTGACTTAGTAAGTAATGAGACCTTACACTTATTAGATGTTGGGTTCATTAATGTGATTCCTGTGTTCTTCTCACTAATTGTGATATTAGAGATAACAGGTGAATATTCTGATACATTCCAATCTGTTGGATTATCAGTGTCAAAAGACGTAGATGCTAAGGGCGTTAGAATTGTGTCCTCTGTTGAGTAAAAGGTACCCCTATCATCTTTTGAATCACTTGACTGTTCCGTAGGCTTTGTATCTGATACTTTTGGCGTAACCTTAACAGCACTTTTATCTGACTGAATGGATGCTATTGCTTCATTATCATTCGCATAATATTTTTTATCATGCTTAATTTCTTTCTCATAGGCGGCTTCAGCTGTTTGCGTATCCAGATCTACTTTTGTGCCATAAACATATGTTTTTTCAGTGCCAGGCTGAGTAACTGTAGTTGATTTAGGTTCAATAATAGTCTTAACAACTTGCTTGACTTCAGGTTTATGAGAAAGCAATGAATAACTTGCAATAAAAACGCTACAGCTTAAGATCACTGGTATCAGAACACGCTTATGAGAAATATGTGATTTTGTCACGCTATGCTTGAAATCAGTAATAGTAGGTGTGCTATCACTAATCTGAGTAAATTTAGGTAATACGCAAACCCACTGATTTTCATAATCATTCACACATATACAAAATTTAATGGAGTCATAATTTACATTTATCATATCATGCAAATCAAAATAACTGTCACCAATTCGAAGTCGATCTACATTTAGCTCAGTCACCTTTCGTAGCGTTGTGTACCCGATAAGCTCGCCACTTGCATCATGTACAGTGTCATAATTAGAAATCTGAAGCTGCCTGCCACCTTTCTTTAACACTCCATCGATTTTTAATGGTGTACTATCTGCAGAAATAACTTTAGCTACCTTCATGATTTATCCTTTCATATTAAAATTTCTTTTTATACCTGACAATTGCAGGATATTTGAAATCATCATGTGCATCTATTGATGCAAGTGCATCAAAACTATTTGATTTGTCTTGCTGCGAAATCTCATCTAAATCGTAGCGTGTAATGATGAAAGTGCCTAAGCCTTTACGAGCACGCAAATCAAGTATTTCTTGAATTGTCTCATAAGCCCAAGCCTTTTGCTGACTTTTTGTTACTGTAACAAAGCACACATCACTTGTAATATATTCATCATACTCAATCTTACGATACAATTTATATTTTGGATTCTCAGCCGCTAGAAAAATTAATCTCTTCAATTCTACTGTGTCCAATAATGGTGCTACTGTGAACCCTTTTGCTAATGCTCTTTGCATACAGCTATAGGCAAAAGTCATTTTAGAGAAACCAGCTGGTGCAATAATAATTGCACTTTTACTTGTAAGTAAACCACTGTCAAATACAGCATTTATCTTTTCAAGCTGCTTCACAAACCGATCAAAAACAAAATCATTTTCTAATTCTGGCTTATCATGCCTTAAAATTTCGCCATCCCAGATAATACCTCTGTACATATCAGGAACACCAAAGCAATCAATCTTTTTAACAAAGTCAGTATTATCCTGAAATTCAAAATTCATTGATTTTCTTGTCGGTTCCCTTCCGCAAAGCGGACATTTTTTATCTGGAAATCCTAGATTACCGCAGGCATAACAAAAATCATCTGTAGTACCCATTAGTAGCTCCTTTCAATAAAAGGAAGCAGAGCTGTTGCACTCTGCTTCCATATCAATATTTATTCTTAAGCACAAGATTTAGCATAACATTACATGTACGAATACGCTCCTGTGTCTTGAAATACATTGTATGAGCCATGGCATCTGCAATCTCTAAATTGCACCAAGCCAGAAGCCAAAACTTTGGCAAATTTCTGTAAGGTTTTAAGTTATACTGCATTGATTTGAAATCGTCATCATGGTGACGTACAAAAAACAATAGCTGATCCTGCTCATCTGAACTTAGGTTAATGCCGGCGGTGCTTAATTCAGGAATGATGCTAGAAATTGTTTCTGCATAACTATGCTCTTGATGTCCCTTATAAGAAGCTATGCCATTATCAAGAAGTATCTGAGCTTCAACCTTACCAATATCATGAATTAACGCAGCAAGGTACACCATGTCAGATTTAAGATCCTTTGGTAACAATGCTACTGTTGCGCAACAATGAGTAAATAAGTCATAGCCATGGTATTTGCTTCTCTGGTCAAAACAAAACATTTTCGAAATGCTTGGCATTACATCTGCGAGCCCCTTATGATATGCACAAACATCATAAGGAGACTCGGCAGTACGAAGTAATCTGATTAACTCCTGTTTAGTCATAATAATCCTTCCTAGTGTATAGTTATAAATGTAAGTATTCTTTAAATAACACTTACATTGATATACTTGGCAATCATCTTATAAAGCTGCAGGTAGACACAATGCTTTGGTTTATTCCCATCAATAATATTGCTCTCAGGAATACCAGTCGTTACAGCAGCTTCTAAAGAATAGTCTGCATTTACGAATTTCTGACGACGAGAAGTCTCTGCAACTGGATCCAGATTTCGTGCAAAAGCTCTCTGTGCAGTAACATCATCGCACACATCAAGGTAAATTGGAACTAAAGCATCGCCGAACTCTTCTCTGTAAGATTTGACCATTTGTAATGTCCCAGCTAAAATATAATTGCATTCTGGTAACTTAGCAAAATCGGATCTACGTGAATAATAGTAAGCCTGACCAGTAACAAGATTTAATGAACGACATTCAAAAACATCATTCTTTGACTGATCAAGCTTTAATCCATCCACTGATGTAAAAATATAGTCAATTGTATTCATCTCACCAGCACGCGGAGCTCTAGTTGTGCAGATGATACCGCGCGTCAAGTCCAAGCCTGATGACAGCAATGAATTAACCTGTGTGCTTTTACCTGCACCACTGCATCCAACAATCATAAAAATTTTGTTACTCATACTGCGACATCTCCCATATCAATTTTATCGAAACTGTAATAATTACAAACATGCGAATTATTACAATCCATCTCCCAGAAGGAGTTAATGTCATCTTGAATACTAAAACTAGGATCAGTATTCAAGATCTTCCAACATTTATCATAAAGAAGTTCAGCAGAACCAGTCACCTGATATGTATCCATGTATTCTCTAAGAATATTGCTCCCCATGACCACCTCTTTTGAATGACGAAAAATTGCACGAAGTAATTCATAGTTATCAATCTGATGCTTAACACCGTCCATCTGGTTGCCATAAATATGTGCATCTGCAATTACATGTAAAAGGATACCTGGTTTAACACCAAGATGCTTTGCAAACATACATTGAAGCATAGCATACTGTGTTGTATTAAAAGGCACACCTAAAGGCATATCGCCTGATCTTTGTGATACAACAACATTCAATCGGCCGCCATCTAAATTCCAATCAGTAGAATGCACGCACGGAACCAGATTCATGTGTTCAAGATCAGCAACATTCCAAAGCGTAGTTTTTGCATGTCTTCCATTTGGAAACTCTTTAAGATAGTCAAGAACAAAAGAAGTCTGAGTATCATAATGTCTAAGATTTGGCTTGTCCCATGTTCCCTCATTGATTGTTACAGGCTGCGCCATCTGATAACCATAAGCTTTTCCTATTGAATATTTTGTATCTGCCCAGGCATCCCAAATGTGATTATGTAAATCTCGGATATCATTTGACATTGCCTGCCAGATCCAAAGAATTTCATTTTCTGCTGATTTATGGAACACCTTCTTGGACTTAAGAATAGGGAATTCACGCTCTGTATCAATCTGCATCACAGCGCAGGGTAAACGCTTTGTAGAGTACCCAGTACGCTCATTCACGCCATCGGAATACCCATTACTGTAAATATCTTTCAAAAGTTTCATATACTGTATTTCATACTGTGAAATCATTTTTACCTCCAAATAAAACACAGCATTGCCTATTAAGACAATGCTGCAATATTCTTTCTAATTACTTGAGAAACAGCTCCTTCCCAAAACTGAACGTCGATTGGAGCAACATCAGACTTATGGTTTAAAAACTGTAATCTATCGTACTTAAGTTTAAAAATTAATTGTGATAATTCAAGCACTTCCTCACAATCTGTTTTAGTCTGAGTACCATTTGGTACACATACTAAGCTTTCAAATTGTGGTGGCTTGTAACCATTTCTTCGAAGAAGATTTCTTAATGCTCGCATATGCATTAAATTCTGTGATACTGGATTTATATTATCAATAAATGATTTAGCATTAGATTTCCCAGACCATTTATAATCATCTCGATTTCCAACAATCTCTAATCCCCATTTCTTAGCTTCAATGATGTAACAGCCAAACTCTGCAATAACCACCAAATCAATCTGTGTTGTATTTGGTTTCCCTTTCCAGTTTGTTAAAAAATTACTGTAAAGAGGAAGATTGTGAAGTACTGATGTATTAGGAAATTGCTGAACAATACAATTCGCAACATGCTGCTCGAACCAAGTACCATTAATCTCCAATGATAATTTGTTCATTAACCAATCACCACAACTTTCTTTATCTTACCAAACTGATTTAATGCAGTATTTACAGGATTATGTGTTGTATTCGTATTAAAAAACGCATCATCGATTATGAACTCAGCTACACTACCATCCCATATGCAATAAGTGTGTGTTTTTGCATCAGTGTCTTTATCAGCCTTACAATCACCAAGTACACACTGAATGATTGACCCGTCTTCCATTACTAAATCAATCTTGCTACCAACTTTTTGTGTATAACCAGAACCTACTGCAATGCAATATCTTCCCTGATACATCCTGAACCCGGTTTTCTTATCAGTGTAAGCATCTTCACTGTTAAGAAGTGCATACTGTGCACTAGTCCGACTGGTTACTTTAGTATAAGCCATATGAGTACGAACAGTGCTATCACACTTACCAACGTTTTCTGGTACATTGTAAGAAGTAGCTTCACATAGTGCAACTTCGGATAAAGAAATTTGCTTATCATCACTTAAGTCTTTGGATGCATTATACTGATCTTCTGTTGTCTGACCGTAAGAAGATGTTTGTACATCAGTAGTTGAAGAAGATTCTGACTTTGAAGAAGTAGTATCCTTGATATAATTACTTGTCCTATTTAAAGTCTTTGTTAATGCTTTTACAGCATCTGTAATCTGCTGTTGTTGCTCTGCCTGTACCTCTGGTGAAGCAAATTTAACCCCATCTTCTTTATTTTCGGAATTTAAATTGTCAAGAAGTTGATCATGTGCAGAACTGGAATTTTCCTCTTCACGCTCATGTGCTATTCTAGTACAATTTTCAATATAAGCTTTTGTTGCAGCATCAGCTGAATCTACGCTAAGATTATTTTTTGATATCAACTCACTTTTCTTTTTGATATAATCTTGTCCCTGAGCGTTTGCTGCAGCCCGCGTCTCCTGCAAGTAGCGATACAGCTGGGCTTGTGTGTTTCCTTGTTTTGTAACATCAAATGCATCAGCTTGCATTGTATGAGAAGAACATACTAAAGAAGTGGTCAGTAATACTGAAGTCATGCCGAAGATAGCTAAAGATTTATTCTTCAAGTAAACCTCCTTTATGCAATTTACAGGATCATCTTTTTAGGTATTGAAGTTATATGTGCTGACTCATCAACATCAAAACCCTGAATGGAATCAGTCTTGTTAAAAATAGCAATTATCTGATCCCCGAATCCTTTAAAGCGTTTTCCCTTCTCCGGAAATCCTTTAATCTGCTTTAAATCGTCTAAAGTCCTTGGTTGCATTTTAAGCAAACGCTCAATAGTCGCATCGTCATACACAATGTATGGCTGAACATGTAACTTACCAACAAGAGTGCTTCGCAACTCATTTAATAATTCTCTTTGCTTTGTTTCCATAAAATCCACCTTTCCAAGCTGCAAAATAACAGCTTTCTCAAAATCACAATATTTTATAAATGTGTAATTATTGCTTTTCCGGTTTTATAAAAATCAGAAATAAAAACAGACCATTACTAAAAATGGTCTGTTGGAGCATAATATCCTTTTAGTCTATTAACTGTAACGTATGATGACTTATTATCATAGCCATGCCATCCGTTTATTTTCATTGGTAAACCGGCTGAATCAGTATTACCATTTCTACCCTCAGCCTGAAGTGTCCATTGATGCCCACCTTTGGATCCTACCCAAATAAATACGTGCCCACTATGCCAAATAATATCGGCAGGCAGTAAACCGCTAAATCCGAGTGACGAGAACGATTTACGGGTAATATGACTATTATCGCTACCACCCCAACCTCCAGAGAAGCCTGGAACCCAACTAAAGGATGACACTTTATCTATACCGGAAGCCCTTATAGCATGTGCTACGTACCCAGAACAATCATACCCGGAATGCTTTGTACTATTGCAACCATCATGACCTGCGCCCCAAACATATTCACTTCCTTGCATCTTTCTCGCGGCAACTAATACAGCATAGCGGCCAGCATTTAGCTTTCCAGTATCACATCCGTGTGCTTTCAAATCATCAATGACATCTGACTTAGTTTCAAACGAGACATTACCAGAAGTCATAGTTTCTGTTGATGCACCAGTTACAGCACCTGTAATATCTTTTGGATCAACGCCGGCATACAAAAGCATTTTCTTAACATAATTGTTACCTAAAGCTACTGCCAAAATCCCAGATTGTGCACCTAAGGCATTTAGAGCAATGACACGCTTTGTACTTTTATTACCAGTTTTCAAACCAGATGATGAGCCATCTAAGATCTTTAATAATGTACCATACTTAGTCTTACTGCCAGTTGTATAGCCAGGACATATATACTTACCGCCTGTAGTTCCAAATAGCTTATCACATTCAGCTGCAGAATATCCTGTTAACTCTGTAACATCTGCTGTATGCTTATTTAACTTTCCCTTTATCGTGCTTGCTGATGCTTTGTCGTTTGGAAATAAAATATTCCATGTCTTTACAGTATTAGTCGAATACTGTAGTAACCAATCACGACAAGTAGGTGTAATTGTCCATCCTGCTTTAATCATAATTAGATCTGACACCCAAGCACCTTTATCTGTGCCAATAGCTTTAAGTTGTTTAGATGATAAATCATTTTTCACATCATTTATATCCGACACAACGGTATTAGCACGTTTAAGTGTTTCATCGTTGTCTTTACTCCCAATTTTACTGCGCACATTCCAGCAGACACCATATAGCATTTCATCATACCAACCTTTACCACAGTTATGATTTATACAAGCCCCTAAACTTAATATATCAAGATAATTCTGATTAGCCTTCATAGTCTTCTTTGCAACACCAATATCATCAAAGGCACTAACAGCATATGAATTGAATGAAGCCACTGCATCTGGAAACAAATAACCATCACCCTTACCATTTGGTGTATGTGTACCAGTATTGTATACAGATTTAGTATCGAGACCAGTCCACGTAATATTATCTGAAGTAAAAGCAAATGGACCGCCGATACCAGTTGCACCATTAGATCTAGTCTGACTATTCCATTTATAAAGTGTAATATTACCTGTACCATATTTCCCAGAATCAACTAGACTCCCAGGAATATCTGTTTTTGGAATTGTATTTGGAGCCTTTTTAATATCAGTATATCCATGCTCAACTGCATTTTTAACGACAATTGCATTTACAGGAATATACGCTTTTCTTTTTGTAGTATCAAGTTTACCTTCTTCATTCTCTAGACAAATACTAAGATAATCTTTTGCGATGCCAGCTTGCATCTTTTGAACAAGTAGTTCATTTAAGCCTTGCTCTCCAACTGATTCATTTGAAGAGCCATTAGATATTCCGAGTGTTTTACTTACTGTTTGCATTATCTGCAAAACTAATGAACCGGCGGATGTATTATGCTGTAAAAGAAACAGATAGCCATCACCATCAACTGCAGAAAAAATACCTATAGCCAAAGCAGTTCCGATAAAAAATGTAGAAACTTTTTTAAAAGCAGACTTAGCAAAATTATGTTTATTCTTAAAAGTCAACTTTGACATGATACACCCCCTAAATATCAAAACTATCTCTGGTATTGAAGGCTTCGATCATTTCCTTTGGGACAACTGACTTCAGTAGAACCTTGTCTTTTTTCAAACCGGTGTTGAAAGAAACTGCAAAGCAGTTATTGTAATAACCTTTCTCATTCGTTCTAATGCGTTCCATATAAGACTTAATGTCATCACAGCCATACTCTTCTACCAACTTATTCTGATCTGGCTCCTCAACATAACCAATCATCTTTGTTGTTATATTAGACTTGATAGCTCTAAAGGCATCAGAGTCTAATGTTGTTATTGCATTAAGCAATAGAAACACAGATAAGTTATTAGAACGTGATCCTGTAACACGAGCGCTGATACTGCGTACAAGCGTTGACAAACTTCCACATCTTTGCAACTCTTCATAAAAAGCCGCTGTATGTAATTTTTGCTGTTTACGTAAGAAGTGTTTCTCACCATCCAGAAATTGTGACATGTAAATCTTTAAATCATCGAGTGTACTTAGTGTCTCCGCATTGTTCTTATTCATATTGTAAATAACGAATGGCGATTCAATAATTTCTGACACAGTTAATTCATTTTTCATTGCGTCTGCATATCTTCCTTCACTTACAAAGAAAGGAGCTGAACGTGTCTGTATTAAACCGCAAATGCGACGCTGTGCCTCACTAAATGATTTTGTAGTCTTAAGATCTATTACAATATCAATAACATCTGAATACTTAAAATCTCGTGTACGTGCAAATGTTTCAGGATTATCCCTAACAACATCATGCTGACTGTACAATTTATTTATTGCAGTCTCAAGAACTGTAACAAGATCAGCAATATTACCTTCATTCTCCTGCAACTTAACAATGATGGTAAAAATATCAATCGTTCCTTGAACTGCATTATCATATAATTCTTCACAATTATCTTTATCACATTGAATGTTGTCCAAACGTAATGTATTTACAAATCTGGCATTTTTTCCAGTCATTTTTATTTCAATAGATCCTTTAATGAACTTCATGATCTTTGACCATTCATTACCCTTGATATCAATAACTGAACCATGAACGCCAATTCCTGCTAATTCAATGGCAACGAAAAACATAAAGAATGTTTTACCACAACCGGTTTTACCATCAACTAAAGCTACCTGTGCTGCTCCATTATCAAAGAAAGACTGAAAGAACGGTAGCTTTGCCTGCCAATCAAGTCCAATTAAGACACCTTTTGCATTTATCAAACCTTTTGTCTTTGTAGGTAGCAAAGCAGCCTTATTTTCATCAGATAGTAATAAAGTAGGAAACTTTGAAGATGGTTGCTGCTTAAAGGTAGCTGGACAGAAATTACTTAAATAGTTGTCAACGGTACCATGTACTTCTCTAACATAAATATTGTCGAGTTTGGATTCAAACTCGCCAGCGGTGCTACGAATTACATTAAGTAACATCTTTTGATACTTACGTAATTCGGCTCTGGTTTTAGCAGAAGCCTGTACAAAATAATAAGTTGATGTGAACCCTGATCCATGATTAACTTTGTCAAAAACATAGCTAAAGGAATCATAAGATGCTTTGTATGTAAGTAATGTGGTCCTGTCAATACGTAAATGATAGCCACCACCAACATGTACGTTAAGACCAGTCAATTTTTCATCTTCAGACAAGCCATTATAATCCTCTTTATAACGATTATACTGATTTGCGGCAATTTTAAGTTGCCTACGGAAATTCTCATTATTTACACTGACATTAACTGGACTATTATACATATGAACAATAGTTTTCACATCAGGAAAAGCTTCATGCATCTCAGAACGAATAGCTTGTGTCAAATTCACATCAAAATGTACAGGCAAAGCTGAAATAATCCAAGTTTTTGTAATCCAACCATTCGTAATATAGCTATCGAACAAAGAACGAATACCAAGCAATGAAATTTTATCACGAGTTATTAAAAGTCCCTCACTTAGCCAATTCGCAATATACTCTGAATATAAATCTGATAATTTCATATTACACCCCTTCAAATTGATGCAACGACTGTAAAATAATACCGATTACTGGTTTACTACTCAAAGAAATAAAAGCTTCATGCTTACCTAAGGTTGAAGTATCATATTCTTCCCAGTGCAATTTTGAATCAGCATCATTTGTAATTGTATTTTCTGCACTTAAACGTAAAGAATCTAAACTGGACTTTCTGCCGCATGCATTAAAGATTAGATGGGTGCCTGACAATACAGTGTCATTGTGATCTTTACAATCAACAATAATCAATACATCCAAATGCATACGATTAAGCAATAAAGCATCCAAGATTCGTACGTAATCACCAGTCTTACAAACAAAGTCATTTGTTTCAATATCAGTCATCTTGTAACGATTCTTGATTATCTTATAATACTTCGGTAATGTAAGGAGTCTTCTACTTGAGCTGCTATCGAACAATCGTAATACTTTACATGACTGTTTATTTTGCACGCGAATAGTATTAAACAATGTAGTTATGAGCTGATCAAATCCATTTAGCCATTCATACTCTTTAATATAAATAATGGCTGGACGCTCACTATGACTGTATAAATCAACCTTTGTATAAATATCTTTAGTAAAAATAACTTCATACTGATTGAGGACCGCATTTAGCTGTGTTGCCTTTGAAAACATTGTTGTATATTCATGCAAGTATGCATTGTTTTTCTTACGAAGAATTGCATTTTCACACTCCAATTGCTCACACTGTAATTCAGCAATATCACATCTATCAATTGTTTGTTTCTCACGTGCTAAAACACTAAGCAGAGTATTTGCTAAGATCTTCTCATTACTTTCATACTCTGTATCCTCTGAACAAATTTTTCTTGCCAGCTTAACAGCGTCATAATCGGGTGCAGTAGATGATACTGTCTCAAGCGATTTATCATCATAACTTGCTGCCAACAAAATATCATAATTGAGATTTACAATCTCGGTCTGATACAATTTACCAAGAGTTTTAATAACCGAATTCCAACGAGACTTTTGCATTAAAAAGATATAATCTAGATGCAGAGCAGCTTTATAGAATCTTAATGAGGCAACACCATCCGCTTCTTGAAATACACCATCAAGTATAAAAGTTGTCTTTGTTTCTGACAGCATAGAATCTGTAATCTCATTTAAATTATTTACAAGAAAGATACCTTTACTAATCAAAACTGAAATATTAGATTTGATTCTTTCTTTACTGTTATCATCTAAAACTAATATTGCTTTCATTTCTCATCACCAAACAATGCAGAAAACAATTGCCCTTTCGCATCAAATTTTGTAAATGTCTTAGCTTTCACAAGTCTAAGTTCATTTGGAAGCATAGCTCGTACATCAATTGCATTCATAAATTCATTATTTAATGAAGCAACGTTATTTAAAATAAGAGTACATTTTGAGTGCTCGTCAAAAATCGGCAATTTATCACATGTGGCACTTATATCATTTAATACAGCATTTGCTGTAGCGACAATGGATACATCACCAATAAATAATTTTCGTAAATTAAGCAATTGCTCGAATTCGCATATTACAAACACAACATCAAAAAGTTCAACCTTCTGATTAAAAAATAACTGAAGAAACTCTGGCAAAACACTTATTTCATCATCACTAGATGTTGATGCATAAGTAATACCATATTCTTTTTCTTGCTGTCTTAAAATCTGCAATAAGCTAACATCTGATACTTGTGCACTCGACTCCTGAAGTAGTTGAAGCACATCCTGATTATCAGTAAAATCAAAAACACCAGTTACTAAATCACGTTTACTTGCAGAAACAGCTAATTGTGATCCCCAAACGCTCTTTCCAGATTTTTTCATTCCGGATACAAAAATATATTTTGTTTTGTCCAAGATTGAATGTAATTTTAATGGATCAAATTGAACTGTAGACTCTTGTGCAAGATTGGTGTCTGGATCATCTGTGTAAATGGTTCCGACATCTGCTTTCTTTGCTGCTTTCTGCTTTCCAATGTATGTATTTACGGAATCCATACCAAATGGTTCAATAAGCAAGTCTCGATCGTCCTGTGGTGAATATTCTTCCTCAGCAACGGTATTACGTTCAACCTTGTATAGTGTTGTATATGAGTTCTTGAAATCTGAATAATTTGTAGTACCCATTAATAAATTATAAATAGCAATGAAAGACATCTTATCTTCCACTGTCTTGATACTATAATCAGATTTCTTACAATCTTCCATAATTGTAGAGAAAAATTTAATAGCAAGCTTTGCTTGGGCACTTACAGTTGTCATAAATACAATCTCACCAGGTTTAAAAAAACTATCATTACTAAGTAAATTCCCAAGAATCTGCATATCGCTTTTAATATTCATATTTGTTTCTTCACTGTCATTGTACAAATACAAAAGCTTATCAGATACTATTACTTTATTCTGAATCTGATTAACATTATTAGCAAGATTGTCATAAACAGCGACAATCTCAAAAGTACCTCTGTTAGCAAAAAACTCTGCAAGTTTTTGACTTGTTGAACCAGCAACTACAATTAATTTTACCATAGTTCCTCCTAATTTAATTTCTGTTCCGAAACACTAACTAAATCATCTGAGTGTTTCGTATTATAAACATGTCCTGTATCACCAGTTAAATTAAGAATTCGAATAACGTTACTAAAATCTTCAGTAATATCAGAAGCCAATGAAACAGCTTTCATCATAGCTAAATCAATTGCCGCAATGCCATAAAAATCACGATACAGCTCAAGTAAATCATCAAACTCTAAAAACTTAACGCTTCTAAATGAGGTCAAGCTATTTTTTAATAACTTAGTGAATCCGCGAAGTAATAACTCCAAATCTGATTTCTGGTAATTATACACAGATCTGACAAGAAAATAGACAGAATCAACATTACTCAATTCATAGGACAGATCAAAAATAGTATCTGCCATTAGAAGTAAAGTTCTTCGCATATTTACATCCTCAATAGCATTTAAAACATTCATATAATGCAAAAACTCTTGTGAGGTTCTAAAGTTTTCTGACTTCACGATAGCCCTTGTCTCAAAACCATACATTGCAACTAACTGCATAAAATCCTTATAAAATTGAGAGGTACCTGATGCTTTTACATCATCATTACTTCCAAATCTTAGTTCAACTGCAAACATTGTGGACCCATCTGCATATTCATAAACCTTGATATCATTCTGAGCTTTTGTAATATTGTCTTTTCTAATGTACATGTATCTTGTAAACGAATCAGATTGTTGACCTTGATACTCACGCTTTTTACTATTCTCATCAAAGATAGCAAATCTAAATACAAAGACGCCAATTATCACAAGTATTATTAACTGAATGGTAATAACAACTGATAGTGGTGCTCCAGGGGCAATGAATGATACTAAGAAATACAATCCAAAGAAACCAAAAACATTACCAAGTACAAACAAGACTATAATCAGCTGAATTTTATTATCACCGGCAATCCTGTTTTTATTTTGAATTAATTTATGCACATCCTGCGGAAAAATCATTTATAATTTCCTCCATACACTAAATAAAATTTTTACTAAATTTCCTTGCAATTAGCTAGAATAAAAATGGTGTGCTCTTATTCAAAGCACACCATTTGTTAGTTGAAATCATTATCATCTGATCTAGTCACTTTAGGTTCTTTTAAATAAGAAAGATCATCTTCTGGATCATACCTATTGTAGTCAGGACCTTCTTGATAAGAATCATAAACACTATCATCGTAAAAATCATCAACTGACCGATTATTGTTGTATTTATTCACTATTCGATGCAAGCTGTCGTCATGTGGTTCATTATTACGTTTAAACCTATTTGCAGCCGACGTAAAAATATTTGTAGTAGTAGATCTAGCAGAGTTTCTATACTTGTTGAATGAATTTGAAATTCCATCAACCTTTGCCTTTAATGAAGTATCACCAAAATCAGCGATATTAGTGATCAAAGAGGTTAAAATTGTAACAAGTATAGTTGCAATCACAATCAGTACGAAAATCAAGAAATAAATACAAATTACAGAGTTATGAAGCTTGTTTGTTAAAACAATTCCGGCACATAAAAATGTAGAACATAACATTGTTAAAAGTGTGCACTTCAAATAACCTTTAATCGGAACTTTAATATCATTATTAGTGACTAATTTTATTACCAGTAAAATACCAAGCAGCAGATACATTAATGGAACTGCGAAATGTACAACTGTGCAAATAACAAAAAGCAAGATCACCAATGCATCAAATAAAATCAGATGAAACCATCCATACTCTACCAAAACGTAAGAACAAATATCAAGATTTTGGCCAACATAAGTGTAGTAATCTGAAACAAGTACGCTTGACATAACATCATTTAGTGTCATTTCCTGGTAATTCAACGAGAATGGGTATAACCAATGACCAACATCTGAAACATACTGTGTAAATGCGGTAAGTTCACGTAATGTGATAATCTTGATCATAACATCATCTGACAAAGTTCCGATCTGCTCACTCATCGAATACACAAATTTCTTTGTTTGAGAATTAATATAAGAACATAAATCATTTATCTTCTCTTTATTTGGAATCCAATCTGTATTGTTCTTTGAATCATAGTAATAATACCCAGTATCATACATTGTCTGTGCCCATACAGTATTTTGATACTCCGGATCCAAATTATAAAAGAAATCTGTGATACCAAGCCAATCAGAGGCTCTATCCTTATCACCAAAAGTCTGAAGTAGTAAATCAGATACTTCCTTCTGATTATCAAGTAATGTTTGGATATCCTCTTTTGTTAAAATTGACTTATCCTCTGGTGTATAAGCATCATATACACCAGGAGTTAAGAATGGCATAGAATTCGTGTAACTGTATACCAAATAATTATCCTTTAAAACGTCATCTGAATACTTTGTCATCGTTCGAGGTATTGAATAAACTGTAGTTAAATCATTCAGCTTATCAATCAAATGATTGACAAAATCATAATATGGTGTGTAATAATCAACGTTATTAGAAACTATCTTATTTGCTTCCAAAAAGTAATTACTTGTATCAGCATCAAAAGAACCAGAGATTTCAAGTGTCTTAAATAACACATCGGTATTGATTTTAATCTTATCGCCTTCAACGTAAAGACCTGATTCCTGATTTATTACATAGGTCTTTCCACCAACAACATCCGCTTCAGTAATACCTAAACCATTATAGAAATCCTGTAATTTATTTGAACTAACACGATACAATGTCAAAGAAGACGTGTCATTCTTGTAATTTCCTGTATCATCACTCACTGCAACAACATCTGTCTTTTTAATATCATTAGTCTCAGCCTTAACAGCCATTGTCTCATAAGCCAAATTCTCTGAAACATTATTGATAATAGAATTGTAAACTAAAGGTAAGTAATTCGGGATAATGTAAACAAAAGCGTAGGCAAAACCTATGCATGCGCCAAGCAGTATTAGTGACTGAAAAGCATCTCTACGTACCCTTGCAAAACCAAATAACAAGATTACTATTAAAAGCATAAAGCACATCAGCCAATGCTCTTTTACAAAAGCAAATGCTGGACCTAAAATACTATCCTCTGATGAAGTTTTAATGCCAATGACCTGATTCACGTTACCCAGACTCTTTAAGATCTTTTTACTTACCTGAAGCAATGTACTCTCCTTACGCGTCTCTGTATCCTTAACATAACGATCGTAAGCATATGTATCAGCATTGGCATAAGCCAGTGGATTACTAGTACCATTTAAATTTGAAATGCAAAAGTAATAGACAATGTAATTGTCATTCAAGTATCCAAGATTTGTTGAAGCGCCAGAAGAATCAACTGTTAAATAATGGAACATATCTTGTGCAATCAGTTGAGCGCAGCTGTAAGAATCTGCACTATCTCCCTGGACTCCTTCTTTTGAATCCCTATCATCTGCAACATTATAAGGGAAAATTGGGATTCCACCACTTGACAATTGCGATTTAATTAGCAAAGGTGTGTACGAATACATATTAGTACCATCCTTGTTCCATGTAGAGCTGTCCCCAAAGATTAAACGATCGTATCCTAAGAGGCCTTTCTTTTCAATCTTATTGTAATAAAAAGTGGTCTCCATCTCAGGCATAGAAATAGGTGCTGTAGACTTAATATCATTGACTGTTGTAATTGTAGCTGCTTTATTTGTAATCAATGATTTTGGATCAATTGAACCATCTTTTTTCAGCTCAGCAGAATCATTTAAAATTACCATCTTGCCAATATCATTCTCTGTAGCAACCTGAAAGAAATTGGTATTTTCTAAAACTGTTGGATAGTAATTCATAAAAGCTGCTGTGTATGGATTATATTTTGACTTCTGATTGTAAAAAATTGGATTTGCAATACCAGGTAATATTATCATACCGTCGTCAGTTAAAATATCACCATAAGCATTTACGTACAGATAATCATTTGAATCAGGATATTTATCCTTGCATCCAACAGTGCCTTTTATGATATTTCTTAAAAGCAATGTAGTAATATTATCTGTTGCTCTTGCATGCTTTGCCCCATACAATAAAATTGGCTCAGACATTTTATCCTCAGAGGTAATTGTCTTGTCTGACATAATTCCTGGAACATCTTTACCGCTAACGCTCATGCCCTGCACTTCACTTGTACTTATTGATGTGCTAGTCTCCTGCGTAAGCGTTACTTGATTCTCAGTAGATTGTTGAGTTGATTCCTGCGTTGACTCCTGTGAAGATTGTTGTGTAGACTGCTGAGTAGATTCCTGTGAAGATTGCTGATCACCAGAACTGCCAGTATTTTGAGACGCCTGCTGTTCTCCAGAAGCTTCACCAGAAGTATTTGTATTTTGGTTTTCTACTGAATCTTGCACAGTGGTTGCTTTTACTGTCTCAGGCGCAAGTAAAGATGCAAGATTAAACTTTTTTGAATTAAAAGGCTTTGCGGAAGCTCCTTGTGAAAATCCATTAACTTTCATACTAGAAGCAAGTTTTTTCAATGCTTTTAAGTTTGTCTTTTTATCAATACTTTGAGTTTTCAAATATTCTTTTGCATCAACATCATTTGACAATTTATAATTATCAGGAATCTTTAACTCTGATTCAACTTGCTTAATGTAAGTTCCAAAATAACCATCAGTATCAACTACAACTCCTCCAGCATTTTTAGGCAGTAGATTAACAGACTCTGAAACAGCCTTTTCTTTCTTTGCGGTATTTTCTACAGTAACTTTTGCCTTTAATGGAGCGAGTACGTAAGTAGCTTTATAGCTATCAGAGCTTAATACAATTGTTACTTGTGAACCACTTGCGTTTGATTTAGATGAGCGCACAACTTTTGTTGATTGTCCATTATTGTTACTTTTATCTTCTTCTATAGCCTCAGTTGCCTGTTTAGAAGAAACCTCTTGCGTCGACAATGAATCATCAGCATTACTTGAGTAATCCTCATCATCTGCTGGATTGTTAACATCATCTTCATCCTGATTTGTTGAATAAGTATCAGCATAAACCCAGTAATTATTCTTTGTATCATAAGTGAATTTACCAGCCATTGTAACCAGTGCACCCTCTGAACCTTTTTCTATTTCAGAAAGAAAATCTTTTACAGTTATCAACTCAGCTTTTCCGGTTGGTACACCTTCATTACTTAAATTTCTATGATACAATGGTTTTCTAAAGCTCTTTGTATCATCATAGAAATCAACTAAATCTTGAACCGCAGTATCATCTTCAACTAAAGATTTTAAAGCAGACATGAATGAAGATTCACCCATGTAACTAGAAAAAGGAACATAAGTAGCGCCAGCTGACAGAATTGCAAGATAAGCTTGAGATAGTTGAACTCCATCAGGAATGACAATGTTACCATCTTGCGCTGTCACATTTGCCATATTAGCAACAAACTCAAGACTTTTATCAATAGAAATCACAGATGAAGAAGACTGCATTGACAAAACATTTTCACCGATAGAAAGTTCACTTTCATAAGTCTTACGTAACGTTGCATAAGCTGACTTAAGGTCCAACTTTGTATTAAAATCAATTGGATTACCTAAATCAGATACGCTCTTGTATGGCGAAATATTTGTAAGATTATCTGCCATATCATCCATATTATCGAGTAATGAGCAAACATTACTTAACAAAACACCGTAAGATGATAAAATCTTATCTTGCGCCTTCCCCTCAGATTTAGACTTTACATCTTTTAGAATCTTAGCTGTATAATCTGGAATTGCAATTGTACACATCTTTTTAATTGCAGTTTTTAAATTACTATCATTTGCAATTACTTTATCAGAAAGATCAAGCTTCAATCTCTTAAAACTAGAACTATCTTTATCGTACGACTTGTTAAATCTGTCACACATTGCAGCCAAATCCTGCACAGCTTCATGTAGCTCAGATCCATCAACAGTGCAACCCTGAATATTTAAATTACTTTGATAAATTTCAAGGTAATAAACTACCATGGCATACTGTTGAATGTCATCGAGCTTACTCAAAAGACCGGATTGTCCAGAAGAAGCTTGATTAAAGTCGTCATAAATCTCCTTGAAGTAATCTGTAGCTTTTGTCGTATAAGAATCAGTTAAAGACTCAGGCAAGTAATCTGCAGCAAAAACTGTAGTTGGCGAAACAGAAGTAAATACAGTCTGTATGCAAACAGCTAGCATTAATGATGTAGCAAAAATACGAAATTTCTTATTATGCATTTTATCGCTCCTTGCTAAATTAAATTGAGTTAGTAAAACTAACAAGTGAATGAATAGCTGCGCTGTTACACGCAGCTATTCCAATTATTCAAAAGGATTTGAAGTGGTAGACTTAGATGAAGATGAAGACGAAGATGACGTCTTTGCGCCACTAGCTCCATTCTTATTATCAAGAGTACCATTTCCCTTATTCTGAATTGCATCATCACCCTTAGATTTAACAGTAAAGTAATTTGTTTTAATAGCAGATTCTTTTCTGTATAAATAAACATGGATATAAAGCGTATCAGAAGTACGGGTTCCTATCTGTGTACTAACATTACTCTTCAAATTCTTACGCAGTGTAGAGAATGGAATTACAAAATCATGCGAATCAGCTGAATCTTTAATTGAATTTACAAGTACACTATACTGCACATTCTTTGCTTCAGCATCGTCATTAGCCCAAGCCTTATTACCGCACTTAGTAGCAATACCAGTAGCATCCAAGGCAGCACCTTTCTTAAAATAATTGCCAATTGTAGCACCAAGTGCTAATGAGTAATCACCATCAATAGAATCATCAGATTTGCTAAGAACCTTATTGTAAATACCAGTAGCAATATTCTCTTTTAGTTTACCCCACTTAGTACCATCATCACCGTAGCCAAACTTGTAGTAAGAATCGGCATTAAGTAAACGATTTACCTGAGAATCCAGATTCGTTGACGCAAACTTCTCTGCAGCTGTTGACATTGCATCAACAACAGTTCCATACATCTGCCAAAGCGTACCACTAAAGCCAATTGACAAAAAGAAAATCATCATAATTGTAGGAATAGAAGTTTTGAGAATATACTCTGTAACCGTTGTATCCGGACCAACACCCTTCATTTCCTTACCATCAGCGAAGTCTGAGTACATCTTTACATCTGGGAAAAGCCCAAGGAAGAAATAAATAAAAGTATCAACACCTGAACCGGTATTACCTCCACCATGAAAGGTTGATGAAAGAAGAGATTTCAAGCCAAACCACTCTCCCTGGTTAGATGTTTTGATTTCATGTATCTTATCAAAAACATTACGACCAGAAAGATACATCAATGATGTCATTATCCGAAAAATTGTAAGAAACAAACCAACTAAGCAAAAAACACTGATAATTCCGCTGAGTAGCCATCCTACCCAGTTCATTTTGCTAATTGTTTCCATACTTCCGGAAAAAGCTTGTGTTTGAAACAGATCAGTTAAACGTCCAGTCGATCTTGTGGACGCATAAACATTTTGCGGGATTAATAACAAAATCCCGCAAAGAAATAAAGGTACATGCTTTCTTTGAATTTTCACAATAACCCCTCCTTTAAAAAATTACAACGAGTATCGTCAAGATAACGACACAGCAACCAATAGATACAATAATCATGCGTGCTAAAGAAATCTCACGCTCTATGCTATAAAGACCAAATGTTGCAATCTTTATAAAATCGATTCCCTTCTTATTTCCAGTCCTATCACGCATCAATAAAGCTTCAAAGCCTGAACGGCCAACACCTAATGTTATTACGCCGTAAGAGAACCAACTCATTATCATAAGATAAGAAGCTAGCATAATGATGATTACCCAGATCAGATTCCATGAATCTTCTGCAAGAAGCTCGTGATACTCTGATATAAAGTTCTTTTTTGCTTCATTAAAAGCTGACGAAGGTTTAAAACTAGATGTAGCTATCGTATAAAGATCTGTCTTCTCTTTATTCCAAGAAGCCTGCTCATCAAAGAACGGATAATCAGCTGATGGAGTTAAACCAGTGCTGGAATGCCCTAAATATGTGAATTTCAATCCACTTGAATCGATAGGTCTCACAAGTAAATCCTTACTAAATTTGCAACGCACACTTAAATATTGTGCCTTGGTTTTAGAGTTAGCATTACTTACTTTCGTGCCTTTTTTGACCTTTACAGTGTTTCCATCTACAAAAACAACACCTTTTTGCAACTGCTTTTTACTTCCTACAAGTTTTCCCATTGTTATATCTTCAACATAATTGGCAACAGGATACCGTTTTCCAGATACAGTTATGTATAATCCTGAGAAAGTCTTTTGGGAATACCATTGCATATTTTTGTGCTTAGAAATTGCAGCTTTTATGCTCTTAGAGTCACTTATTGGTGACGATTGCCACCATTTACCATCTTTGGTCCAGACAGTATCTCCGATCATTACTTCTGCTCCGTTTTCGAGATCCGTAATATGCTGTACACCTTGCTGCTCCTGCAGATAAGCATCAATCATTTGATTATTAATGCTGGTCAAATCGAACTGCAAATAATTCAAAGCTTTGTTCACAGGATTGGTCCCTAGACAAATTTCCTTTGCTGAATTCAATTTGAAGAAGAAAGAATCACACGGAGCATAATATAATGGAATTGCATAAATAGTTATGTTCTTCGTAAATAAATCTGTTACAGCTGAAGATGAAGAAATTTTCTTTAGTGTACTTCCATTCCAGTAATAGATCTTACCTGCAGACGCCAAACTATTTGTTGTACCCTTATCTGTATAAATGTAAACTGATTTCTTTCCAAACAATGACCGCATCAGTAAAGTCTTACTAGCAATCATTGATGGATCTAGAAAAATGTTTGAATTCTTACTACGAAGCATAGAACGTATTGATGAATTTGAAGGGCAAGTGCCATACTGCCCAAATGCTGAAGCATAAGATACTTTATATGTGAATTCAGCAAATGAGTTCGAATCTAATGGCTCTAATGATTTACTATTTGTTCCATTTCTAAAGTACTTCATACTATACTGCATCTTAGATGGATTACGCGATAGTCGTAACTGAACGCAACTATTTGTCATTTTTCCATTCTTGTATGGCATAGACTCATAAAAAGTGTAATACCTGCTTTTTGCACTTGTACACGTGCTGTCATACCTTAAATAGGATTTATTATATTTAACGATTTGTCCACGATTAGGTATCAATTGAGTTGCAGATCGGCTATTAAGCTTGAGAGAATGTAATGTAGAATCCAGACCTGTTTTGGCATTATGATTTACTGTATAACTAAACAACGGCTGCTTGATTGATCCAAGAGTATCAATCTTTTGAAAAACAGCACCAGTTGCAGATACTGCATACTTTCGACCATAAGTTTTAAAACTCTGATTCTTGGAAACCTTGTAAAATTTATTTAGCTTAATTCCAAAAGAAGAACTTAACCCAGTTGGTTGCTCATACACATCAAAAACTCTAGCAATCTGAATTGTGTTAGTGACTCCTTTAGATGGTGATTTAAAGCCTAGTTGTGTATAATCTGGAATCGTAGAATCATACTGATAGTAATTATGCCAAAACTTAGCATCTGATCCACCATTGTATTTCTTGTAATCATCACCGAGCGAAAAACCCTTGAAGACCTGCTCAAATACTGCATCACGTACAGTCTTTGCAGATTTCTTATTTGAAGATTTACACCAAGCAGAAAAAGTTTTAGATCCAATCTTTCCTTTAACGTTATCAATGAGTAACGTCACAGAAGGACATACATATCCAGATGGCACATAAACATACCCAGACGTTTCATACATGAAATTGCAAAGAGCATTAGCCATTCCATAATTTGAGTAATACCATGAATTAAGAGCACTAGTGTCTGCATCAGACAATGAGTTAGCTAAATTTGTAAAGCCTTTCAACGTATGTAGCTTATCCGGTGGTGTCATTAAAATTTGCGCAGCTTCCTGATAAGTGAAAGTATCAGTTGTCAAAACCTGTGACTGAAGCCAACTCGAAAAGTCAGAAACATCAGGAACTACATATTGCAAATCAAGAACAATTGTTCCAGTTATACTTGTGCCATTATAATTTACTGAAAATGACTTAGTAAGCTGATTTGAAGCAGAACTCAATGTATTGAGTTTAACGAAATATGTAGTATTTCGTTTATCGGCTGCAATCTTTGTAGCAACTTTGTCAGTTCCCAGGCATGAGTATCCAATATGCAAATCTGTATCTTTGTCATCTTTAGTCTTTGATGACTCTTTGCTAACAAACATTCTCAGATACTGAGCGGACATTAAATAATCATCTGAATCTGTCATATCAGTACTTATCTTGATAGTGTGAGTATGCTCTATATCTGTAGTAACAATATTTATTTGTGGACCGATTGTGTCCACGTATGCAGATGACAAAAGCGGAATTAATGCATTCAAATCATAATAAACCTCGTTGTCAGCCTTTGAGATGCATGGATATGTACTGGAAATAATCTGAGATCCAACCAATGTTATCTTAGAATCATACGAAAAGTATGCCATTGTACCAGTTACATTGTTCATTAAAATCTTATCTTCTAGGACAGTAATATTTGAAAAAGCCTGCTTTAACGAAGACTGTGAAATCAAACTAGTAACTTTACCATCTTTAGATACATTGGTAACGCCAGAAACAGTTTTCTTGTATTCGTCTAAGTCTGACAAAATCGTAATCTGTTTATCAACAGAAGCAATTGCAACGGAACGCTTTGTAGCAGTTACTTCAAATGTAACCTCATAAACTGAGTGTTTGCTTCCAGCATATTCATACTTATCATTCTTTGTTATCTTAACAATATTGTATTTATCCAAGGAACTTTTATCTTTTCCATGATACAACTGTGCTATTGTTGTTGTACCAATTTTGTAGACGCTTTTCGTATCAAACACTTTTGTTATTTTATACGTTTTTACTTTAGACTGAGAAGTACTTGCAGCACTTACAGAAATTGCACCAAATCCGAGTAAACCGGATCGTCGCTTTATTCCGCTTTTATGTGTTGATGGCTGTGCAAAAGCTATCCATTCACCAGAATCTTTTTCATTATCTTTTCTGGACTCACCCTCTTCAACAACATTTGTTGTCTCATGAATAATATCTGTGCTTGGCTGAAATATATTAAATGTATCGCTTGAAAAATCCTGGGAAGCCCAGTAAGTTTCAGAATCAGTCAACTGAATTGTACTAAAGTCACAACGAGCGTCTTTATTTGCAACACGATAAATAATCGGATATAGTTTTGCTATGGTTGCATCATCATACAAAGCGCTTGATAGAGACGAACTATTACCATCCAGAATTCCCTTGGCAACCAGATACGTCACTGTGCTACAATCATCTGAATCTAAATAAGACAGAACAGTTAAGCCAAGTTTGTAACGAACAATCATTTCCTCTGTCTTTGACATATTCTCATCATTAGCACGCATGTAAGCTTCAATAATACGTAAAGCTTCAATCATTGTCATGTTCTCTTTATCACCAAAGTATGTTGGCTTCTTTGAAGTAATACTCATACCAGCAGAGGAATAATTTACCTGCTTACTGTATCCTAAAGAATCAGAAGTAATCTTACCATTAAGATGGTAACTGCCATTACCCCAGTTACCGATTCGCTTGTTTTTGTAATCAGATCTAAACTTACTACAAGGATTTGCTGAATTATTAGAGAGATCGCTAATGGTGATGATTCCATCATTCAAGGCTTCTGATAAATACAATTCATACACGTTCGGATCGTAATAAACCCAATAATCGCCAACAAACTGAACACCATGATAATCCATTCCATCAACAATGTTGTAGAGATAATCAGTATCTCCCTCTAAGTGTCCACCACCGTACGTTCCTTCGAAATGGTCATTTGTCAATTTGTCATAGTAACATTTTGCTGAACCATAATATTCACTGCCTTTTAACAATGGGTTCGTATAGCACGTACTGTAATTTTTGTCTTTATCAACCTCCTTAGTAGCTTCTTCTGTTGACCAGACATTGCCATCACGCTCAGAATAATCGCTCAAAATAAGTGCTGATGATTGATGAACACCTTTGTAAATTTTGCTCATCATCATTATCAAATCTGATTTTAACAAATTATTACTGTTGTTTACTTTTTCGCCATTAGTCACAGAAGACTTATTTGCATAAAACCAATTAGCACCATTTGCTTCTGTAATGGTAGCTGTTAAAGGAGCACGTGCCATTGTTTTATGGACTTTCAAATTTCTCGGCACAGTATAATAATCTTTGTTAATCAAATAGGTAAGCGAAGTGACTAAATCACTTGTCGTAGCTTCGCCATTATCAACCATATTAGATGTCTGTGCATCCTCTGCAGTCTTATTGTCTTCAGAATTATCAGAATCAGAAGATGGAATGAGTTTTCGATCTTTCAATTCCTTCACTGTGTAGTTAGTCAACCACTGTGTTTTCTTGGACGGCATCTTAAGAATAGTATTTAATGAAGCTAAATTATCAGAACCAACTTTAGTGAACTCCCTTGAGGTGTCATCGTAATTAACCTCACCAAGTAACTTATCTGCATAGGTAGAAACATCTTTTGTAAAGGATTCCTCAGAAAAATTATAAGTATCCTTTGCAAGATTATTGATTGAACGCATAGCGCCATTTGAATAATAGTAATAATCATACCATTTTGAACCTGTATGATCTTTAGAAGTCCTCACAGTTTTTGTAATTGCTGCATCTGCTTTTATAGCTCCACCAGAATTTGTAGCAACTGCACCTATACCAGACAGCATGGCTAAAACCAAAGTTGCCTGTACAAATTTACGCCGCAAAAGAAATCACCCCCTTAAACAACTTTCTTTGAAACCTGAAGAATTATAGCCATATCAGGGAAAGCCTTACGAATATCTGGCTGCTCTTCAACTCTCTTAATATCGTACATAATAAAATCTTTTTGTTTTAATATTCGATCTAAGGACTTTTGATATTTACTGTCAATACTAACTGTGATCTCTTTACAAGTATCTTTTTTATCAGAGAGTGTTTTGTTATCAACAAGCTCTCTGTAAAGTACAGCAAGTAAAGCATTTTTTAAACGCTCATCTTGCTGTACTTGCTTTGCATAATCCTGTTCCTCTTTCTTATGCCTGCCAGTTTGATACCACCGTGATTCATGTATTTTAACCATAAAACCTGCATACAACTTGATTCTTGGCGTCAGCCTACGTAGATTAATTGGCTTATCAACATTTAATTCATCTCTAATTTTAATTTTCATTTAATCACCTTGTAATTTCTTTATTGCATCCAAGCTAATCTTTTTTGCTGAAGCAGTAGTAGAAGCTTTAGCTAAAGAAGCCTGGCGTTCTGCTGTAGCATCGCGTTCCACTGCACCAACTTTGTGTGATTCTGATATAACACTCGCAGTATTTCTTGATTGAATAATCATACGTAATTGCAAAAGTAGCATATCCAAATCAGCATCATCGATTTTATGAGGCAATTTATCAATCAGATTTATCATCTTATAATACTTTTGTCTCGTAAAAATTTGTTTTATTGAATCAATCTCACTTTTACCGAAAGTACCATGAATGTCTCCTTCAATCACAAAAGCAACCTGTACTAAAAACTCTTTTAATGACTGTATTATTTCCTGCGAATTAACAGAAGTTTTTATTTCAGTTAAAGAATCAAGATACAATTGTATTTGTGGTGACTGCATACTTTCAAATAATTGAATGAGCTGAGAATCATCTATTACTTGCAGGTGTGCTCTCAGCTCGGACAGATCTAGACTTTCATCAATAGTAAAATCTAAAGACTTTAGCAGATTTCTTGGAATTCCTCTTCCATATTTTACAAGCAAATTAAGTATTTCATCCGGTACACTGTAACCTTTCTGCTCAGCCGAAGTTACCAGTAATTGCCGTGATTCAATGTCACTAAGGCGTCCAAAGGTAAATTTCTCAGCACGACTTAATAATTCAGCCTTTAAATCAAAGGCTCTTGTTGTGCTAAAGATTAGATAAATGTTTGGAGCAATATTATCAAGCTCAGATAATAGCATTGTTTCAGCACCTTGTACCTTTGCTAAAGCATGAGCTTCTTCAATCAGAAAAACTTTATTTTTTACACTACCCTGTAAATCAAAAATACGATGAACAAGATCTGCCACATCATCTTTTGAAGAAAGCTTACCAGCATTTACTGTTGACACATATGGAGAGTCTGATGCATGCTCAAATGCATCCATATTTGCCTTGCAAGATGCACAAGCGCAGCATGGCTCACCATTGTAAGGGTTGTCACATGTCAACGCCATAGCAGCAATACGTGCACATGTTGATTTTCCTGTACCTAGTATTCCATCAAAGATGGTAAACTGCCTAAAGGTGCCATTATTAATGGATCTTTTCAAAATTGAGATGTTTAATTGATTTCCAATCAGCTCTCGAAAAGAATATTTGAAATCGGACATTTTAAGTACCTCCACCTGAAATAAAAAAGAGAGTGTGTGATTTTACTCACACACTCTCTGATTGTAAAAATTTGCAAATTTTTGTATTGATTTGGTTTAAATGAATTAAACCTGAGCGTTTCTGAATGCTTCGAAGATGTCAGCGATTGAATTGGTACCATCAACCTTAACATCGTTAGCACTACGAAGTGCCAGCATCTCAAGACCGGAAATACGATCAGCAACAGAAGTGCTTGCCTTTGGCTTAGAAGCAGATCTGCTAGCTTTCTTAGCCTTGTTGATGATTGTCTCGAAGTTTACGCCGTCAGCTGCTGCTGTAACACGAGCAATGAAGTCAGCATACTCGTTACGATTGATTGCCGGATCATTTCCTTCATTGAACTTAGACTTTCTGTAACGGTAGTTTGTAGTTGTACCGTCCTTATTCTCTTTGGTCTCACGTACCGGAAGAGCTGTAACATCGATCATTAACTCCTCATTCTTCTTAGCACCGAATGGCTTGCACTGGATAACAGCACCACCATTAACAATTGAAGATGTGCAGGAATACAGAGCCTTGCTCGGATCAGAGTTAGCTTCATCTACGCTGAACATAGCCTTTGCTTCCTCAGAAAGTTCACCCTTAGGTGCAGAGAACTGTCCGTTTGCTCTCTGAACTGGCTTAGCATTCAGCTGCTTCATTAAAGCTGCGAAGTTGTTGTTAGCCAGTGTCTTGTCCTCTTCTGTAGCGTAAGAAAGTGAAACTGTATCGTATGTTTCAATTGGGAAGTAGTTTCCTGCTGTAAACAGTGAACGTCCCTCAGCTACAATACGTGTACGGAACTGCTTGATTGGAGCAGATGTACCCTTAGAAGCACCTTTGCTCTTAACCTCTGTAGACTTAACAGCGAGCATTGTGTTGCCAGCGATAGACTCATCTTCCGGAATCTTCTTGTCGTAATTCAGCTCAAGGTATGGGAATAATGCTTCCTTAGGAAGAACCTTAAGAACTGTTGTATGGTTCTCAACGCAATCAGCTGTGAAATCACGAGCCTGTGTTGCATCATCATAAGAAGTAAGCTCTGTCATTGCAGGAGTCTTTACAATACCAGCAACAATACTGCCAGGACCTGCCTGTCTCATAACGATATCTGTTTTGCACTCAAGATACTTAGCTCCAATATTCTTAACGCCGCCCTGGAATCTCTTCTGTGTCTCAGGATCAAGAGTCACACCTGCACGTAACTGATACTGTGGGTTACCCGGAGTTCCGAAGTTAATAGGAGTCTGCTTAAGAGAAAGTTTGAATACAGGATCAGAAGCTGTAACGAATCCAATGAATCTTCCGTATTTACGGTTGTTATCAACGAACTTAGGATTTACTTTGAATGTAGTTCCGCTACGCTGTGCAATAGCCTTGATCGCACTTGCCTGCTCTTCCAGTGCATGCTCTTTCTGTTTCTTTCTTGCATCTCTTGCTGCTTTCTCTGCTGCTTTCTCACTATCTGATTTCTTTGCGGATGGGGTTCCAACACCTTCAACATCCATTCTCTGCGGTGCAGCTGCAGTCTTCTTAGCTTCTGCTGCCATCTCCTCTGCGAGTGATCCTCCAAGATCAAGTTTCTGTTCTGACATATTACTGTCTCCTTCCATTAATGAAATATTTTTGGTTGCAACCAAGGAATCGTTAACTAATTCCATGATGCTGAATGAATGAAGCTGACGATTCCAAAGTCCAAAGTTAGTACCGTCGTAAGAGTAAACAACATCAGCTCGGACGGCTGGCTCACGATTAGGTGTAGCTACCCAGACACTGTTATCTAAAACAACAGCTTTTACTTTTTTCTTCTCATCATCAGAACATTTTCTGAATTCTGAATAGGAAGTTGCCTTGTATTTATGACAAACTTCCAAATTACTCGACAAACAGCCAAGTTCTTGTAAACTTTGTAGTGTCATCTTGTAATCTCCTTTTTATATCTGGAAGTGGTATTTTTCTGGGTCTTATGGATCTAACTTTCTTTGATCTTTTGCCCCAATTTTTCCACTTGCTCACTAATTGTTTTCATAGTCTGATCTAAAATCTGCTCTGTTGAGCACACATCTGACTTAATGTCAATATCAACCACATAACTGTCTTCTGACTCAATTTCACTTTGAGTAAAAGAATCTACTGCACAGTGACGGCTTGGAATAACAATATATTCATCTGTATTGATGTGCTGTTTTTGCAAAAACAGCACATTTTCCTTGGCAGTATACCGATTACTGGAATATCTAAAAATAATAGATACCTTTAAATCAGCAAGAGTATTAAGCACTACCTTACTCTCCTTGCACAAAATCCCCTCAGATTGAAATTGGCTAGTATCTAAAGTTCTTGCAACAGTAGCATCAAATCTTATAAGCTCACTGGACTCCTGATTGGTTACGTAATAATTTGCTGATGTAACATTGTCAATAAAAGTTGTCATATCTTCAATAGCAGAGTCACTTGTATCAAGAACATTACTATGTGCACCTGTAGAAAATGCAATAGGACGCAGTACTTTACATGCTGTCATTGAAACCTGACGTAGTAAATTAACTAAAGCTGGTCCATACTGCTTATTTAACTCAATTCTCATGTACAACCTCCTTAAATTTGTATAGTTTTGGATCCTTTAACATCTCAGACAAAGAAAAGGCAAGAGCATAATTATCAATTCGCTGTTTGCCTTTCTCAATTGAATCAACATAATCAAGAATCCAAGAATACTTGGAAGAATCTAGGTATTCTTTGAACTGTTCACTAGTGTACTTATCGCTTAATTGAAACATTTCTGAAATTTCAGACTTTACTTGGGAAACATCTGCTTCCCAAGTATTCCGGATATCAATATCAACAGTTAAGCTAATGTGAAGATCTAAAGAGCTATGAAGAAGAAAAGTAGTGATATCCTGATAAAAACATCGCACAAGCTCAAGAGCATCGTTACGGTACTTGATGTTGCCATTCAAATAGTAAAACGCATTTACAAATTTAAAAAAGCTCTTATTGTTTACTTTATTTGTCATATAGTAATGGATCTGACTTTTAACATAGTCAGAAAATTTAATAGAAATATCTCTGTCTGTAACTTCAGACTCTTTTAGTTGCAAATAGTCAAGACAACTATCTCCTATTTCAATAGAAGCAATTGCTAACAAATGCAACATTCTCTCATAGCTTAAATTCATAATTGACTCCATCTTAAAATTCTTTCTCAAAAGCGGATATCTTTAGTGGACTTGAGGTAACACGCTCAGTATTCATAGGAATACTTTTATCAGCGTTATACTCACCTGAATTTAATTTGTGTGCCAAGTCATAGACCAACTGCTTATCAGAGTCAGTTAGTTGCACACGCCAAAACTCATTCTTCATTGGAACACCATTACAATTCTTGGTGCCAAACAAAGCATCCGCAACATTAAACATCGTAAGGACTTTTGACATCTTATCATAATCAATATGTGACTTGTTTACAGGTTTAAAATCCAAATCTTCTGGGCATTCGGCAGGAAAGATAACTTTAATTCTCGTATCAAGTTTTTTCAAGTCCTGATCTGAAAAAAGACCAGATTTCTCTGCCCAAAATTTGAATAAGTGAATTGAAGTTGTCTTGCCATAATCATCAACAAGATTACTGCTGATATAAGTTTGTACACAAGTATCGTATAATTCAGATCCAGACAAACAACCTTCAGTCCTGAACTGCGGCACGCCATCACTTGGGCAACCACATAAACATTTCCAAATACTAACCATATTGTATGGAATGTAAACATCCTTTTTAATAGCGTTTGGAAATGAGGATCTCTTGATAATATTCATATCGCTGCGGCATGATCTAAAAATGACATTTGGTCTGATTGAATGTGCAAGATCCATATCATTACCAACAATAATAATTGGGGAATACTTCTCTTTGAATGTATCAATTACCCAATCAATAATATCATCTGCCTCATAGCCATCGCACTTGTAACAGCTAAACCCGCAATAACTCAAATACTCGTATAATGCCTCAATCTGACTGATAGCAACTGCATTATGTGATCTCCCGCTTTTATAAGAACGCTCCAATTTTGTACGAAAATTTGGACTATCAAAGCACAGGACTATGTCATTGTACTCATACAATGGAACAAGTAATTGTTCCATGAAAAAATGTATTCCGCCAGTTGGATACCCAAAAGCAGATCTATCCTGATACCTTTGACTATACAATCCCGTATAAACAACTGCAGACACGTCAATAACACACAATGTATTCATGCATTTCCTCCTAAATTTCTGCGCCAAGTGGCTTAATATTTCTAAGAAGCTGCTCAGCATTTAAAATACTTTGATTTATCTGATTCAAGTATTCCTGCGACTTTTTACAAACGAATGAATCTGACATTACAATATTATTTAATGAATCCATAAACAACTCTTTTGTCTGTTCATTCAAACCGCAGATTCCGACATTACAAGCAGCTTGTGTATTTGCCACAAAATCTTCAGCTGAAATACCAAGTTTCTCTGCAGCCATTTCAGCTGTAAAATTCTGTGCATGCTCAAACAAATTGTTTATCATCTGTAATTCCTCATTTGTATAATCAGTAGGATGATCAATGTAAGGAACCACTGGAAGAGAATGGTCTACTTTCACCTCAGATGATTCATTTAAATTTAAAACTGCAACAGAAGTCTCAATAGCTTTCTTTAACTGTTCAAGATTTAATCTATAATCTTCAACACTTTGCTGTAAAATAATCGCAGATTTGCTTTTAATTGCATAATCAAACCAGTTCAAAGTCAGCAACTCAAGATAATCTGGCTTACGTTTCAAAAACTCAGACAACTCAAAGTTAAATACCTTAAGTTCTGAAGCACTAAATGCCTTTGTTTCATCAAACAGCTTTTCAATATCTGACATTCTATGCTGAAAGTAATCATAAATCTTTTGTAAACTTATGCCAGATTCAATAGAAACATTATTGCAGAGAAATTTCTCAGGCAATGCTTTAGAACACGAAAATTCATTCTCTATTATAAAAACAGCCGAATAACCTGATTCAGACAAAAGATCGCGATAAATTTTATTCACAATCTTATGAACATCAGAAGAATAAAACTCATTCTCCTGTATGTAAGATGAAATCACAGGTTGCACAGTATCATAAACTGTATGATTAATCTTTACAAATTTTCCTTTACTTTCACCAGTTAAGATTTTCTGAGCAACTTTATGAACTATCTCATTCACTAAATCAATCTGAGCAACGTCCTGAACACCAGCATTTATGAATGTTCCATATGAAATGAAGGCATCTGGATATCGTTCACTAAAATAGCCACATTCAGGTGGTAGCAGACTTACCTCTGCAAGCTCTTTTGACTTCATCAAGAAATATAGTTCAATATGCAAATTTTTAATAATATCGCTATTAGTAGAGTCTCGCATAAACTGAATAATACTAGAGATTTCGTCAGTATCGTCGTAAGCTAGTAAAAGAGTTGGTGCAGTAAAACCCCAAAATGTTCCTAGTCTCATTTTGCTCTCCTTTCTTTTCATTATATAAACGCGAAAAGAGCTACGTATAGTTTCCTATACCTAGCTCTACAAATTAAAGCATAAGTGTGATAACATGACAAACACCAGATTTTGGTGGATCCCCATCAGTCACATTTGTAATATTGTATGTCTCACCTAATTTATCATGAAAAGCCCAGAACTTTGTGTCAGAAGATGCTGTAACAGTTAATGCTACAATTGATCCCTCAATAGCAAAATTTGTAAGCTTTACATTTTTATTCTTCAGTAATTCAGTATCCTTTAAAAAAGATAAAACACCTGAACTTGTTTCAGTTGTTGTTACTGAAGAAAGTAAGTTATATTTAGATTTTAAATCTGTAAGTTGTGAAGATTTGTCTAAAAATGATGCATACTCCTGTGTATACTTTTTATTTTCAGAATTTCTTGAGTAGAGTAAACAGACATTTAAAATCATAGCAATAGCAAGGACTGCAACGACTGCAGTTAAGAAAGACTTTTTAGCTTGTTTCTTTACGCTATCAGCATGATTTTTTACTTTATGTGACTTACTACTCATTGATTCTGTAGTATTAGTTGCAGCACTTGTTTCAGTATCATCTTGATCATCTACTTTAGTTAATGCCTCCGATGATTTTCTGACGTTAGCAGAAGGTTTAGCTATAGATAAATCAGCATCTGAAGTAGCAGATGTGTCATCAGTTACTAAAGTCTGTGCGCTGAATGGACTTGTAAAATAATCATCAATTGTATGCCACTCTGCCTGCATGACCCAGGCAAGATACGTCAAGTCATTTGTTACAGATACGTTATCAACAGCAAAAATATTGTCAAATACAGATGGCAACAAATCATAATCACTGTGGTTTACCAAATTTACGATATTGTGCAAATTGTACTTTAAGTAATACTGCTGTATCATAGCTGCGGCAGTAGACTCTGTTTGCATGTCGCACTCAACAATTTTTCCATGATACTTTACAAGAATTCTACAAAGATTGTTGCACTCCATTACATAAATGCCATCTTCTGTGCAAAGCAGCTCCTGTTCAGTGTAATGCACATTTGAAACATGCAATGATTCAGCCAGATGCTTTAACTTTGATAAATCTTCCAAACTTACACAAAAATAACCGTCAGAAAAAGCAAGCGTTTCGTGTGACAATGCTACTGAATTCAATAAGATCTCTTTGGAAAAATAACTTGGTAAACAATAAGTTATTTCCGAAATGTTTTTCTCCTTCATTAAAGCATACAAATAACTAAGTGCATCCGATGAATAATCGAATGTTGTATATTGAAATAATGAAGTTCCTTTCATTAAAATGAACTTAATATTGGTTCCAAAATCAATAACAGCTTTAATCACTATTCATCACCTCCTAAATATTGAATATCAAATTGAGACGACTCCTGTACAGATGAAGTGATATCAGAATCTGTATTTGACTGATCCTGAGCTGCTTCAGTTGTAGTAATGTCAGAAGGTGAATCGGTTACTTCATTAGAAATGTCAGAACTTCCTATAGTCACTGGTGTTAAATAAAGTGAAATTATTTTTTTATTGCAGTCGAAAGATATAGATGAAAATGGAGCGTCAACCGACTGAATATATTTGAAGGCTTTTCTAAAATCATTATAAGACAAAGTTACTATAATTCGAGAAATTGTATTAGTGAAGTATGCAACATCGTCAATTGTCTTTACAGTTACGATATTACTATAGTCACCAGCAGCATCTTTATCTTGAGCTGTTATCTGTAGCAGCTTTGCATCTTTAGATGTTAAAAATGCGGATACAAGTTCTGAGTTAGAAGAATACTTTGAAATTGGTAATGCTTTTAGTTCTTCCTGATACTGGGTAATTTGCGAATCAGTATCTTTTATCTGAGACTCTAAATGTTGATTCACATCTTTAGCAGAGATCAGCTGTAAATATTGATACCCACCACCAGCAATACCAATAATTAATATCACTGCAATTAAAATCCTTTTCATAAAAAATCTCCAATCATAAATGATAAATTACAAAATAACTGGGTCATCTTCATCATCAGAATCGTCACCTGATGGAAGTACTGTCGATGCAGGAATATAGTCATCAGGAATTTCAACAGTTTTGGATAATTCATCAACTGATGGAATCTTCACATCCAATGGCGAAATACTTGACTGCAGCAAAATCGCTGGAACAGGCACATTCTCAGCATCAGACAATAACCACTTGATATAGCTATCATCATAATCGCTATCATACCTGCAGAAAAGCCCACTAAATAACGAACTGATTGATTTTGTAGAAGTCTTTATATCTTCATCTGAAGAAGTTGCGGTAATGTCAACATCCTCATCAATAGGCTCCTGCTTATTTCGTTTCATAAATAGCATAAATACCTCCTAAACAATACTATCCATTGCATCAATTGCAAGTTTACCTTCACCAATAGCTGCAGTCATATAAACTTCAAGAGTCTGATTAGCCTTAGTTAAAGCATCTTGCAAAACATGCTCCATTTGATATGGTTCATCGCACTCAAGCAAAGCATCAATTATGTCACTTGTAAATAATAAATGTTCTGCATATGGTTGATTGCGTCCAATAATATGACCTGTACCATTACACACAGTACACCCACTGTTTCTATAAGCAAAAGGAATCTTATACTTTTGCAACAACTCTCGTTTTCGTATATCTTCAATATCGTCAACAAGAATTTGCTGCTGACAGTGAGGGCATGGGACGCTAAACATTTTCTGGTTGAACACTCCATTTATCTGACTTATTACATCTTTATATGATGCGCCATAGTACTCTTTTAAGCGATATGGAAGCAACCGCAATCTGTCCAAATGCATGGTTGTAATTACGTGGATAGAGCTATTTACCAGGTCTTGTACAGCAAATGCAACTTCCTTGTTAGGTATTTCATTTAGAAAAGCTACATTTACATCTTGCTTCTTCGCTAAACGAATAGCGTTCAACAGAATCTCCTCATTATTTGCATAGTCAACCTGAGATACTGGCATCAGAACCTCAATAGGATACTCATAAGAAACCAACTTTATTGGTAACTTAACCATTTCATTTTCAATTGCAAAAGCTGTTGTATTTTTACCAGTTCTTACTGCACCAGTAATCAATGTGATACCACTACGTTTTCTAGTTATGTAACTTAGATCAGTTATGATATTTGGATGAAATCCAAGCTCATTCAAAGTAAATGATATGGTATCAGCTTTTTGGATTCTGATAACATAATGATAACCGTCTAGGCATTGATTGGCACTAATACGTAATTCTGCAATTCCAGTTCCAAGAACATCTTTAGCAACTGCAGTAATTCCTTCTGCACTATTCAAATCCAATGAAGCAACATTTGTCTTTACCTCGACAAGCTTTGAGATGATCTCTTTATTTAAACGCTCATCAAGTGAAAACTCTGTATACGGATGCATATCACCATCAATACGAAAAGCTACAGTATAATCTGGTGTCACTTTAAAATGTTTTGTATCAAAATGAATATCCGTTGCATGTACCTTCAAAGCCTCAAGTAAAATACGTTTAAATAAAACTAGTGCGTCATAAGTTGGTGCATAATTAGGTATCATCAGAATACGGAAATTGTAAGGTGTGATCCGATGAAAATGTACGTTATACTGACTTAACTGCAATTCAATACGATTAACATTGAAAGAAATATCAGTAAAACCATAAATATACACATAAGCCTCTGATTCATTGCAATAATAAACAACTTCTGAATTAAAAGACTTTAAAATATGTGTATTATCTAAGGATACGAAAGGATAGTCAGTATCTGCTTTTAAAATATCAAGTATTTGCTCTCTGGTTAAAAACTTATACTCCTCAAGTATCTGAATGATAACATTTTTGTCTTCAATAAGACCTTGTTCAAAAATATTAACAACTTCCTGTGAAATGGGAAATTTTGTTAGAAAATCATTCATCAATATTTCCCTCCATATAATTCTTTACTGCAAGTAATGCACACCAAGAAGAAGTATCTTCCTGGCATGCATCTAAAATTTCATCAATATGATTTCGTGCATCTAAAATTGCATTTTTGTTTTGCATTAATAATGCAACGTAATACATTCTAAAATATTGAAGATCGGCTTTCTCACCCTTAAAACGACGGAACACAGCATCATTATCAAGAGTTCTTTCCAAAGTATCTAGAATATCAACTTTTGAAACGCACTGAATCTGCGCATCAGAAAATAATGGTACATATTCAAGTCTTGGTGTATCAAAGTCAATCTGATGATTTACTTTTCTTTCAAAAACATAAGGATCCGCATTGTCTAAAAGAATACTGCCAAAGATCTGTTTATTAACAATAATATCTGACATAAAGTCATAAGATGGAACTTTAACAAACCGGATATCATGATATCGTTTAAATATCTTACCCCACGGGGCTACAGATTCATCTGTAGCAATTACAAATTTTTTATTAGCATGCATGAGTTCGATGCTATCAAAAAATTGAAGCATAGATTTGAACTCTTTTGTTCTCGAACCAGGTAAATGCATACCAGCAAATGCGAAACCTAAAATGTCTGAACAATTAACTTTGATTAAACCGTTAAGCGCCATGTTAAATGAACCATAACCCTGCAAATCAAAATCATATTTTTTTGACTCATGATAGATTGATTCGAGATAGCAGGGGCTTACAACAAATAAAGTACTCATAAAACCTCCTACTTTACAAGTAATTTTGTAGTCATTGTCTGTATAGGTTTAAGCAGGACATAAGAACCAAATGGGATACTATAGTCACTCTGAATAAAAAGGTTGCCCCATTTGTATTTGAAGTTATAAGGAGTCTTTATCTCTTTCTTAATTCCTACCAACTGCTTTTTAATATAAACGACTGGTAAACCTTGGCCTGAAAACTCGTTGTAAGTTGCAATATCATTTATCAGCAATTCATCTGGAACAATTGCTGTCATTGGCAAGATGATAGGCTCGTTGTGTATATCATCAATAGAAAAATTGGCATCAAGATACCTTAGACTGTTTAAAAAGGTATCAAGGTCAAAAGCACCTATATGAAAACCAAAAGCTGGTGGGTGCCCACCAGCATTGCAGATATGTTGAAATAAACTTAGATAATCTCTTGAGAATAAGTCACGCACACTACCCTTTATTTCACTGCCAGCAAAGCAATACACAACACAAGCCTTTCCATATTTTTCAGATAACATATTTGCTACAAGACCTGTATAGTTATAAATCTTATATTTTTCAATGTTATAATATTCTTCCACACTTTGAAGATCTCCAACCACAAAGTGATCCAATTCTGTAACTTCAATAATATCTGCAAGTTCTTTGGTTAGCTCACGAATCTTACCATAAAGATCTTCTATTATTTCGCATATAACAACTTCATTATTATAGTCAAGAGCATCAAAACACAGCTGATTTAAAACATCAAAACTTTCAGACCTGAATAAAGCATTTATCCTTGGTGCAAACCAAAAGCCGATATATCTTGCACCAAAAACGCTATAATCATTTAAAAACAACTTTATCAAATGTGGTAAGTTCTCACGAGGAATTGCCTTAGATTCATAATAAATAGCACGATTAAAAGAGTTAGCCATATTCATGCAGTCAGAATAAAGACTTACAGTCGCATAAGCTGCCAATGGTTTATAAAGGTCAAAGCCATTCTCCTCACAAAATTTACGAATTACTACGTAACAAAGAGCACCAGCGCTCAACTCAAATGTCTGAGTTTGTGTAAACATATTCTCCAACTTAGTGTTAATAATCGCAGTATTGTCATTAAACTCTTCGTAAGAATAGTTAGAAACATGATGATCTAAAACGACAATTCTAATGCCATGTCGTGCAACTCGATTTAATAACTCCATACTAGATGAGCCGGTATCGCACACAATAAAATAATCATATTGCCCTAAAATGGCTTGCTGTACTGCTAATGTGTCCAATGCATGTGTTCTCTGCGTATAGTGATATACATCAACTTTTTTTACACCGAGATGCTTTAAAGCATCTTCCATGATCTTTGCGCACATTAATCCATCAACATCATAATCACCATACACTAATGCTGATTTAGTATTACCGTTTGTAACTAAGTCAAGCAGAAACTGGTTCACGCGGAACCAGTTGCAAAAATCAGGACTCTGATAGGCCTGATGATTCAAAATATCTTGAACGCCAAGTCTATCAAGCTGATCATAAAAATTCAAATTTGTTTCAATCTTATCAAATTGATACATGTTCCCTCCTAAAATGAACTAAGAAGTTTATTAAGGTACAAACTCTTACCACTCTTAAGCTGGACCTGCGTATCTTCTTTGGCACTACCTGTCTTTTCAGAGGTATTATCTTCTTTAGCAGAAGCTTCATGTACTAAATCTGCTGTGTTCTGCCAAATAAGTTTATTATCAGATTCTGTAGAGCGTTTTTCTGCAACAAATGATTCTGAAATACCAGACGTTACCTTTTTATCAGGTGCCAATGTTTCCGTTGCAGATGATGTCACATAATTATCAATATTATTTGACTGCTGACATTCAGTATTATTATCAGCTTGTGGTGAATTTAAAGTTGATTTATCAACATCAGAAACACTAGAAACATTATCAACATCATCAAGATCATCTAAATCATCGAGTTCGTCAAAATCATTAAATTCATTGCAAGCTTCCATTTCTTCACTTGATAATGAAGTTTCAAACATATCAATTTTAGCAGGAGTTTCAGTTTTAGCTTGCTGTATTTCATTACGTGCCATCACTGGAGCTTCTACAAGTTTTTGAAGTTCTTCTGTATCAGCATCATCTTGACTTTCAAAAGCATCTGCACCATTCTGAAATTTTCCTGCAACAGGAAAATTATCTTGTAAAGCAAATCTTACAAACAAACTAGGGTTATCCTTAAAGTAAAATACATGCAATTTAGAAATTGCTCTAGTCACTGCAACATACCATAAGCGTATCTCTGATTCCTTTAATGCCTGTTTCACGGAAGGCAGATATGCACGAGAATCAATGTTGTGAAAATTAGGATAAATTGAGTCATCCATACAAATAACAATTACATTGTCAAACTCAAGACCCTTTAAAGAATGAAATGTAGAAATGGTCAAGCCGGAACGCTCAGCTGTATAATGCTTATAACAACTCTTTTTATGCTGATAGTTCTGATAAAATTTTGTATAAAGTAATGGTGATTGAAAATACTTCAGGATTCTTGCCTGCATGATGTCATCAACATCAGGGAATCTATTACAAGATTTCTTAAATCCCCAAAAATACTTATTCATAAGCTGGAAGACAGCTGCAGAGATTTCTGCAACAGATGTATTAGAGATCTTTGCTGATAATTCTGCGAGAGTATTCATTGTAGTTACAAAAGATTCACGTTCCTGTAATTTACCATAATCAAAATCCTTGAAATGGATACCACGAACATTATCATTTTTAAACCGACCTTTTGCTGGATCATATCCAATTGCCTTTTGAAATTCATCTTTTGTACACGGAAGAACCTTATACAAAGAAATACAATTATGCATATCATAAGGCATCTCCAAAGCATTCATAATTTCAAACATATGTCGATATAACTCATGTGAAAAAGGACCAACGCCACTAATGACATTAAAAATAATATCCTCGCCCATTAGCATATCAGCTAAGATTGTGCTCGAAGCAGTCTCTCGGTAACAAATTACTGTATTCTCCAGCTCAGGCACTGACATACTCTTAACTAACTTCAAAACATTCACAAACTGGCCATTAAGAGTATTATATGATTCATATGTAACTTCACCGCCATCTTTAGTATTACGTAACACTTTATTAAATCGTAAAGTATTCATTTCAATAACTTTTCGTGCTTCATCAAGAATCCGCTTTTTGCATCTACGATTATATTCAAGAGAGTAAATTCTACCGCCCTCAAAAATACTTGTAAACTGAAGAAGATTTTTAATATCTGCACCGCGGAACATATAGATGTTCTGATCCTCGTCACCAATACAAGTTAATGGTGTGCCGTCTGAAACCATCAGCTGCAGAATTGACCACATCAATGGTGTGAAATCCTGTACCTCATCAGCGATTACATACTCATAAAATCTCTGAACTCTTGTGCGTACAGTATCATCATCACGAAGCAAGCAATAAAATTTGTAAAGCATATCCACAAAATCATACTTATGACTCAGCTCTTTCGAACGCTCATATTGAGCAAAAATTGCCTCGATAAGCTCTAAAGGTGACCCAAGATCCACAAATTTATCACAAGACTTAAGCTCCTGAACAGATTGACACATTGTTTCACGATAAAACATGTACAAACCAAACATATCTGATGAATCAATTGTATTGGCTTCTTTGTCCATACCCATTTTTTTGCAGGCAATCTTGATCGCACGCATCATAAAAGACTCAGCTTGTGACTGCTCTAAAAGTGTTGCACCAAGCAATCCCATTTTAGCAACATACTCTCGTCTCCAAAAATCACAGAAACTATGCAAAGTACAGGCATTTATTTCATCATCAATGTCCAGTCCTTTAATATTTCTTGCTCGCAATGTTGCAACCATTCTTTTATGCTTATCAATCATGTCCTGCACATTATGCTTGTTATAAACCAGGCACAAAATGGCAGCACCCTTAATTTTATGCCCAGGATGTAACCGTGATTTACGTGTAATCTTTTGCAGAATAGCTTTTGTTTGTGCCCATGTAGTTTTACCACCACCAGCCGTAGCAAGTACTAAAGATGCTGGTGGTTCAGCTACAGCAGCCAATGCAATATCTGGAGTTAGTGTCATTCCAAGTACGTCATAAAGCATTTTTGTTACATTTAAACGCACGACGGGAGATGCAATATCTGCATCTCCCGAAGCACCATCAAGATATTTTAGAACATCCTCGATCTGCATACTGTTAATATCAGTAGGTGTTGAACTGATGTAATCTGTCATGATCGGACCTCCAATCTTCTCTTTTAATTGTTACAGTATTCTGTACCATTGGATGTAAGCCCCCAAATGGTGTTGACATATTATCAACGATACAATCACGTTTTACATAATGTAAAATTGTGTTAAATTTTCTTAAAGACCAACTCATATCATTATAAATACCGGCTTCTTCAAATGTGAGACCAATATCTTTTGATAAGATCTGATTCCCTAAACCTTGTGAATATAGACATACTCCCATTATGTACCTCTGAACTGGGAAGCAGATGTGATTCTTTTTAACATATCCATTTACAAGAAATGGATAAACTACTTCTTTCCAATCTTCAAATAGTCTAATATCACAAAGAGTTTCTTTTGCCATATCTAAAGTCATCTCAAATGGCCGACATTTTTCACGAACAGGGTATGCCATAAATTTTGTATCTGCCTTGATAGAAGAAAGATATGCCATAAAGGTTTCATCACCCTGCTTATAAAAAATCACGTTACTAATATTGAAAGTGATCTCGGAAATATCAATCTCCTCTGCACAGTGATACGAGAAACTTTTGTACAACTTCTGTAATCTGTCAGCCCCAGCTTTAGCAGTGTCAAAATCTTCGCTATTAAGATTAAACAGATTAGCGGTAGATAGAAGCTCAATATTTGGATAGTAATACTGAACAACCTCCTGACCAGTATCAAGTGTCATTGTATCAAGGTCAATTTTACATTCAATAACACGTAAAATAATATCACCAACATAATCAAACTTTTTGTTTGGCAAAACAATAATTGGCTCAGTCTTATAATAAACAGCAATATCAGGAAGGTGAGAAATGATATACAGAAAATCCTCTGCATACATTGCATCGCGTGACATGAGATCACGTTGAAATCCGATCAACGCTCTGTAAGATAATTGGTCGAAGTAAACCAATTTATTATATTTCATTAAACAGATATAAGTAATGCAGCGACGATCACCATTTGAAAATCTGTTTGAAATATTTGACTCAGAAGCATCAATCATATCAGCTTTTACAGATGCAATTTTCTTGATAAAGCGAAGAATAAGTTTGATTGACATTTCAAGTCCATTGTATGTCTGTGCATCTCCCAAAAGATCCTGAAGTGTAAGTACATCATCAAGCTTTACTGTCGCCTTAATCTTTGGTTTTTCACTTTCAATCGCAGGTATATAAATATTTAAAGCGGCGGTTGCAATGGTAGCTCTTGGATAAACTTCCTTTAATCTTTCTACAATAGCAACTTTCTCAGATTGACTTAACGATTCATAAACATTTCCATCATCATCGCCTGGGCATTCGATAAAGATGAGACCAACATAATCCTTATCTACATCGGTAAATTTATCTCTAACCTCAGCATTAAAGCGCTCATCAGAAATAATCTGGTCAAATGTATGAATCGCAATAAAAACTCTCTGTCTAGGAACAACAGACAGAGATTTTGTAAAATTTATGCCATAATCTGAGAACATCGGAATTTCGTTACTTGAAACTACAGAGGATAAGCTTTCTGAAGAATCAAATAAAATCTGATAACAGTTTTGCTGGCTGTGCGTTTTATAAAAGCAGTAGATTGGCCAATACAAAGGAGTTATAGCATACTTAACAGATTCCTCAATGCACTCGGAATACTCGCTTAATTCCAACTTTTTTATTTCCATTACAACCTCCAATTTTAAACATCTTTAATCTCTGCAACCTCAGCAAATCGCTGATTTCCATCATGAACAGTCTCCAAATAGATTTCATGCCTGGATAAATTATTATACAATGCCGGATTTTGTGAAACGATAACTGTTTGTAACCCATCGTCAACAAAACCCTGTAATAGCTCACCAAGATCATCTAAATGGTCAACTCTTGCAACGCCAAAGGCTTCATCAATATAAATATTATGAACTCCAAGACTCCTAGTAATTGCTGCCACAGCAGATACACTGATAAGATACTGCATGAGTTTACCCTCACTAATACGTGGAGAAAAAGAATCTCCATTTTCATCATACAAATGTAATGACACCTTATCAGTTCTGCTGAAATCACAGTCAAGTTTCGCGGTAACATTTCGATCCGGAAAGATCTTACCAACAGCCTCAGTAATAATATCATTTAAATAATCAATTCTACGTGTTTGATAGTCTCTTGCTTCCTTAACTACTGCAGTTTGAACAATCTTAACAGCATTCACATATTTTGAAGCTTCATTATACAATGTCCTATCTTCAGCTAATTCTTTCTTAAACTGATCAATTCTTTCATTATTGATTTTCTTACGTTCTAATTCTGAGCGTGCTGATCTTAAGGCACGTTCATAATTTGCCTTGCTGGCTAAAATATTTTCGTACATTTTTACCTCAATTGTATAAAATAATGTAATTGCCAATTGTCATTTTATGAAAAAACTGCTTCTTTTCAAACAAAACAGTTGTTGATCCCAAACCAGACAAAATTGTACGTATCAATGAAAAAGGAACAATCAATTCATGTACTTTGTCAGATTGTGCCCTAACTTCGTCTGTGATACCAATTGGTATTTTAAATGTTGTTTCATCTTCCATAAATGTACATTGCTGTTTATCCAGATCTATGGTAAAATTGGCAATTTTCATTGGATGTGAAGAAGAATAAGCGACAAGATTTGTAAAATCAATCTTGGCTTTATACTGTGCCCTTGCCTGATCTAAAGAGAAAAACTCTGCATTACTTGATACCCGTAATTTATTAGCCAAAACTGCAAAGTCATCTTTAAAAGCACCTATGTAATTCTCAATTGAAAAAATTGTAGAATCGCATTTGCGTAATGTTTGTGCATATTTTGGTGACATACACAGTATTCCTGTATATTTCGTTTTTTCATAAATCCTGATGCCACTTTGCAAAATAACACTAATCACACCTGACTCAATGTTAATTACACCGCCTAATGCTGTACTAAGTTTTATGAGTGGTGCAAGCTTGTCAAGGCTTACACCACTAGGAACTGCTTCATTACGCAATAGCTGCAACTTATCCTGATAATTTGTACTATATACTTTCTGATAAGTAAAAGTTGCATCGCACAAAAGCTCAGTCCCAGCAAAGAAAGATACTTTAACATCAGAATCTTCTGTAAAACGAACTGAAAAAGCTGTTGCCCTCTTCTGCTGTTTTAAGATAGACCTAGCTATTCTAAATCCATGACTGGTTTCATTTGGTGTGTGCGTACAAGGCATAGTGATTATTGAAAATAAATCACTTGTATTCATTATCAGAGTTGCAGTTGTATCATGTAAATAAACATCAACATAATCTGTATCACCAGAATTAAGAAAATTTAAGAACACATTTTCATTTTTTATAGATACACTAAACATTTAGGCTCTCCTCAATGAATCGTTTCAACTGATTAATTCCGGTTTCGAGTTTTACCTGCATTGTATGTAAATACTCAGTATCAGTTTTTAATCTCTCAAGATCTAATGTGTTAATAAACGTAAGATCTATTTTATTTTCAGTTACTAATTTGTTTATGAAGTCTGAATCAACTTCTTGCAACTTTTTTTCAATGTTCTCCTGAGCAACAGTAGCTCTAGTCAGTGATTCATTATATAAAGTTGTCTTTTTTGTATAAAGATCATGTAATTCCTGTACTGTCATTGTTTATCTCCTATGCTAATGCTTTAATAATAGCATCATGAATTCGTGTGTGTAGTTCTGTTTCGTAAGGATCAGCTTCACTTTCAAGTAATTCTTTAAAAATCCGTACAGCTTCAGTATTACCAGCCAAATGAGATAAAACATTATCAACTGGATTATCAGAATACCCAGGCTGTGATTTTATTTGTTTAATATTCTGTCGCAAGTCAGCTTTTTCTCGATTTTCAAGTACTTCCATTTCATGTACACAATCAGTACGCTTCATTAATGCAAACTTATTATCAAATACACCTGTCAATTTTCCATCCTCTACGCAAACAACAGGTATATTTCGCTCTAAAAAGTTGTCATTAACTTCGTTAATATTGGTCCGCCCAATACTAGCTAAGTAGCATAGAATTGTACCGGCATTCGTTTGGAAAGTACCGTACACAGTATGTAAGTGTCCAAGAAAAGCGTAATCATAACCATTGAAAATACAGGAGCCCTCAATATCAGTAAGAACTCCATGCACTGGTAATCCAAGTTTTTCAGCAGAATTATTTAAAATCTCAGAATTAACAATATCCTGATGAAATAATCCAATATTATGCTTTCCTACAACTGGCTTTGCAATTGTGGTGCCAAAATGATTAAAATGAAAAAGCACCTCACCATCTTCTAATGAATCAACTACTTTTATTACACCAGTTGATCCGACTGGCTGCCAGACTCTGTTAAGAATACTCTGCACCTTATCAGACTCAATGTCAGAAACTAATGTATAAAAAGGGTTTGAACTGTAATAAGATAATTCGTGATTACCAATTACGCTATAAATTTCGCCAAAAGTATTTGCCCACATGTAAAAGAAATTGTTATCAGTGCATGCATTAAATACATCACTATAACTCCTGTGAAAAACATCACCAAGTAGCAAAAGTGTTATTGTGTAACCCTTACGTTTATAATCTGCTGCAAGATTTATAATGAATTTGCAGGCATCAAGAACCTCAGCACGATAATCATATCTATTTCTCAAATTCTTGTAACTAAAATGTAAATCAGTTACGATAAGGTATGCATTTCTTCCCATTGTAAATTACCTTTCCATAAATAGCACACTCAGTTATTTTCCCAGAATGTTGCATTTCAATCTCCAGTTCCTGCATTTCTTTCCTGGCAGAATTAACAGTCAGCATTAGTGAATCAGTTAAAGCCAAAATTTGCTGTAAATAAAAAATGTCATTTATCAATTTAAAATGATCTGTCAAATTCGGAACCTGCTCTGTTAAATGTAGACTAGCAAGATTTAAATCTGTCAAAATGCTTAACAAGCTAAAGATCTCATTACAATTCACTGGGGCTTCTATGGTCTGTAATTCTTGCAACTTCAAATCGCTCAGTAATCTGATTAACTCAAAATAGTTTGATACATCGAATGGTTGGTCTACTGTCTTCAAATCATTTAAATTGATAGCACTCAATGACTTGAGCAATTTTAAGTGCTCAGCAATATTAGCTGGCTTGTCAGTAACCACAACCTGTGAAAGGTCAATACTCTCAAGCAAATCTAATAGGCCAAGTAATTTTTTAATACCGTCTACATCTATGTAATTTCTTGATACTTCTTGCATACTATGCAAATTTTCAGCAACAGGAATTAAATCAAATAGAAAATCTTTCATTTTCTCCACACGGTCAAGCTCTAATTCCCTTTCAGCAACATCATAATATGTTGAATCCTGTATAGCACGCTCAAGTGTTTCACAACGTGATGACAAAGAACTTAATGGATTCAAAACGTTCATCAATGTTGTATGTGCCCTCTCATTCACAAGTTCTAATTCCGGGCTCTCAACCAGTAAGTGTACCAAATTATAATTGTATTTCAGTTTACTGTTTACAAGTAACAAATCCTGATCAGCATCGATAATGTTTGCCACAAAGCTGGTTTCATCAGGATCAACAATTAAACCAAGTTTCTCAAGCACTTCCGGAAACTGCTCATATGCAGTTTTTAATCCCTCTTGATTAGAAGCTTTATACATATAAAGTACATAAGTCTGAAAAACTTTAGTGGCTGCAATACTGCCATCATCAAATTTAAATAAGATTGTTGCACATTCCTCATGACGTCTTATTAAATCTTTTCGTTCAGCTCTGGAAAAGTAATTAGGATTGGTAGTTATCTTAAGCATCTTAAAAAATACTGATTTTCCAGTACCATTATCTGCAATAATTACATTTATCCTATCAGTTGCTAAGTCGAAAGTGCTATTCTTCCAACTTTGGCAATTAATCATCTGTACTTGAACAATCATAAATTCCTCCAAAGTTAAATAGGCAAAAGGCAAAATACTTGCATGCTGCCATTAACGCAAAAAGGGCACCTGTTGTTTTACCAACAAGTGCCCAACTACTAATTTAAGCTTCCATATCAATCTCGCTGAGATCAACTCCGGAATCATCCTGGAATTCCGCTGAGCTAAGATCATACTGCTTAGCTTCCTGCTTGGAGGCAACCTCATCTAACACACCGGAGGCCTTGTCGCTTACGCCAGCATCTGCTTCCTCAATAAGAGCAAGTCCTTCATCACCAAAAGCAAGTGAAATAATGTCCTTATTAGCCTTAAGAACTTCCGTTGTACAGAAATCATCATCAAGATCAAATACAGTAGGAAGTGCCTTGATAAGCTGCTGCTCCAGGTCCTCAGAATATTCGGAAACATAGATTGAGCGTAAAATCTCCTTCTCAATATCAAGATCACTGTCAAGATACTCACGTACAGCTGACTTAATTGTCTCACACTCTGGAAGATCAGTAAGCTTGTATACAGGATTGTCAAATGTAGTATTAAGACCGATCTGCATTTTTCCTTCTTTTGTCTGCTCATCTCCATCAGTTGGACAGTTCATATCCATTTCAAAGAAATCGAAATAGCGGTCAAATACAACAAGCTCACCTGTCATATAAGATGTCACCTTATCATGCAGCTTCTTTGAATAGCGTGAATTTACAACTAAAGGCTTTACATCCTCAGCTGTTAAACTTGCCACATTAACATCGCCATTAATTGCAAAGTTGGCAGTTAATGGCAGCTCGATAATCTCAGCCCAGTTAACCGGATGATCATCAGATACAGGATTTGTGCTGTAAATATCGCGTTTACGTGTCTTCTTCTGCTCATCTGTAAGGTTGATCTCTCCAGAAGCGCACTGATCTTCAAGATGCTGAATCTGCTCGTAAATCTTGTTATTAAAGAGCTTATTGATCTTAAGAGCAATTGGTGGTTCACCAACCAGCTCACCAGTCTTTGGATCACGATCAACTTTAATTGCATAATCGCGTGAAAAGTCTTTTGTAATTGCTGGAATGTTCACTGTAACAACATTCATAGAAAACAGACGAGGTACCCGATACTTTGAAAAAATTGTACGGTCTTCATCTGTAAATGTATCTGTATCAGAAGTATCCCAAGAAGTAACGCCTGCCTGTTTCATCAGCACTTCTTTTGTTTTCTCGCATTTGGAGGCATACAGCTTTACCATTAAGGCTGCCGAAGTGGCAGATACAGCCGGACGGAATTTATGACTTGGGTTAAATAACTCATCAACCTCTCCAGTCTCCGGATTGAATGGAATTGCCAGATCCAATACGAGTAACAGCTTACTCTTCTTTTTAAGTTTCTTTTTAAGTGATGGAATACGTGCAACTCTCTGCTTTGTTTGCAGTTCTTCAGAGCGCATGTTTAATTCACTTCCACCCTTCTGTCCAGCTTCGGACATACGTTCAATTAATTCCTGTGTGTTCATTGCCATAATTTTTAATCTCCTTTAAATGTGTAAGTTATTAAGCAAAGCATAAGCTTCACTGGCAGGAAGCTAGGTAACCTAGCTTCTAAACACTAACGCTTATACATAAAATTGTGTGGTGGAGGCACAGTTCCTGAAGCAATCGCTTCCTCAAGAGACATTGTATGAACTCCACGAGTAAAGACATTGCAAGCAGGATTGTCTGCCTTAGTCTTACAAAAAGTAAATTGGCAAACTCTTTCAAGTTTTGATGTATCACCGGTCTGCCCCCACTTTGCACAATTTGAGCAACACCAATCACTCATAATTAAACCTCCAAAGTAAAGAAAGATGCATTACAGTCTCTTGCTTTTGACAATTGCCGTATTACACTTTCTCGATATTCACTTTTCAATAAATCATCAATATCTTTTGTTTTGCCTTGACGCAACATAGTGATACGTGGATGTACTTTTTTCAAATCTTGTGCCAATTTTAAACCAGCTTCATCATTATCCCCTGCAAAAATTAAACGTGGGACGAAGCGAAGCATAGCTGCAATTTCTGGTGTTACAGTTGATCCCATTAACGCAGCTGCATTAAAACCAGCAAGCTGCACTGAAACTGTGTCAAAGACGCCATCAGTTATAAAAAGATAACCATCATCTAAAGCGTGCCTGTAGCAACCTTCCAAATAAAACATAAACGACCCTTTTTTGAAAACGCGTGAACTAGCATAGATATAATAGTTCAAAGACCAATCTTTTGTTTCCTTGGCCTGTAAATATTTAAACGGGTTGAAACCAACAACGCTAATGATGCGATCAGCCACATTATAAATTGGTATAACAAGGCAATTATTCCAAAAGCACTGATTCTCCCTATTATAAAAACCGTATTCTGGAGACATTATGTCAATATCAAAATACTGCTTGACATAATTATCATTAGGAATAAAAAAGGCATTGATCTTTTTAAAATCAATACCCTGCATATTTCTAGTTTGTCTAACCAAATCAGTGTATTTACACTGTGAATCATAATCCTCTGTCCACACTCTTTGTATACCATTACGATAAATAGAATCCAAACTCATAAACTACCTCTATTAGGAAAATACTTGACGAATGGTCCTAACACTTCCAAGATTTTTAGCATGCTCCTTAAGATAAGCTAAAGAAATGGATGATGTACATTTTTTGTATTCTGACAACTGATTAGCAATTACAAAGTATCTACTATGAAGTTTAAACACAATAGCCTTTGACAAAGCAAATGGATCAGTCACAATATCATCTAATGTACTGTATTCGCATAATACTACTCTTGAATCGTAAAGATCAAGTAGTTTAGTTTTTGAAGATTGTATTGTGGATACACTCTCCAAAAATTTTGACTCATACTTAAGCATACCTTGCAGTATTTCACTGAATGTAGCAGCACGCTCTTCTGGTGTTAAATCGCCGCGATAAGCCGGTTGTGGTAAACCTTCTATTACCTCATGAAGGCAATTTTTGTTATTGGATGTATGCATAATATCTTCTAATAATTGCAAGCATCTAATATCGTCAGTGGACGCAAGTAGAAAAATCACAACAGCCATAGTACCTTTTGGTAGTTGCTCAAAACACACTACAGGTGGATAATCCTGATCGCAAGCAGCAAATACTGAATTTTCTTCCTGCTTTTTAATCAATGCTTTTTCGTACAATTCACGTAGCAAATCATCTGTAGGCGGAATAACATGTGAGAACCAATAAATGATAAAATTATCTTTAGACAGTACTTCCATACGCACCCCTAATTTTATTGTTTATCCTTGATTGTATTGTGCATCCTTGATTGAAACATCAATATTTGCAAATCGCGTATTTCCTGATTTCTGGCACTAAGACCACTGAAAAAGTTTGTATAATCCTCACGAATAGCTTTACGATTAGCGCATATGCGTTCATCAATTTTCTCACGAAGCGAATCACGATAAGAGGCAATTGACTCAAGAACCTTCAGATCCGGAAGAATTGACTCAATAAGATCATGATCCACAAAAATACAAGCATCAGACTCAAGCTTATGAAGAAGCTTGTTTCGCATAGAAGTAACTGTCTGAATATTGCAAGCCGAAGTATCATTGTAAGCATACGTAATACACAAGCTATGCGGAATGATTTGGCAATTAACCTTCACTGGTGCCACAATCACATCATAATTTTTAGCAACTAACAAATCCACAAGATCAGAACATTCAACATTATGTGGTATCATACCACGTGATTCTGATTCCCTATACAGTACTGAAATTTTTGACATTATTTTATCCTCCTAATTATGTACTGTATTTATATAAAATTGTTTCAGCACCTAAAACGGTACTGAAATTCCTGTAATTTAAATCACAAGAGGTTGTGGTACATTCCCAGGAAAACAGCGTACTTGCTGATTCACAAAAGGAATCTGATTAATTTCTACAAAATTGTCATCAGAACACTTTAAACAAATTGCAGTATAATCATCAGAAAAAGTATGCACCCACACTTCTGCTGACTCTAGTTCATTCCTCTGCATATAGGCAATCAACTCATGTGCAGAAACGGACGCATGCAATGATACATCATCAAGAATGCATGAACGTTGAAACTCATTTAAACTCATTTCCTGCAATTGGGAAACTGTAATTGTCTGCACTAAAAAATCTTGTGTAGTATTCTCTTCTTTACTCATAAAACTTCCTCCTTTCAATTCTCTTTAATTATAAATGTCTGCAGCTTAGTACCAGCTGAAATCTCAACCAATCCCTCATCGCAATTTAAATCAAATACAAGATCAGAATTTAATAAATGTAAACCTGACTGTTTCAATTGCTTGAAACGATGAAACTTAAACACCGGTGCGTTTAACAGTGACTCATGAACAAAAACGCATGGAAAAGTAATCTCATGTGCAAAGTACTTTGTGTAAAGCAAATGTATCACTTCTGTAAGAAACAGGTCATCTTTTAAAAGTTGTGGCTGCAAATTAGCAGTTAAAAAATTCTGCATTTCCGATAATGAATTTAGAAAGACATAATTATTAAGCCTAGCCGGAAATGTCAACATTGTACTTTTCCCATAAAAACCAGGAAAAACGAAACCAAGATGTATGCTATCCATAAGTTTAGTTTCAGTATCTGGAGAGTATCGAATCTGAAGTTTTGTAAGATCCACTTTAGATTCATTTTCTGACATTCGTTCAAGCCATTCATTCAGATCTGGAATCTCAGCAGTATTTGTTAACAAATACTGCTCTGTAGCTTCCAACATTTTACAAATTGCACGGTAGCGCAAAGTTGTTTCAGCCGATGAATCAAGGTCTACCTTTAACTGGGCCTCAAGTAATTTTACATTTCCTTTTGTTCCGGTAAAACGTACCAAACCTTTCAAGAATTCAAGGCGGCTCTTTACCTTAGATTTAGAAAAACTCTGTTCCAAATCACTCCAAACTTGTTCTACTTTATCAATTCTCATAAAATCATCTCCTGTGGTTAATTGACTTTACATAATCAAGATGCTTAGCATGCAGTTTTTCTGTTTCAGTTGCAAATCGCTTACTGATTAAATCAATATCTTCTGCGTGCCATACACCTAAACGTGATGTATGAAGAAGCTGAAAAAGATTAGTATCAGTTACTAAAGGCAGCTCCTTTTTAGCAGAAGCAGTACGTTTATCATCCATGGTTCCAGAAGAAAAATCAAATAACACCATTTGATAAAATGGATGCTGACTAAAGCGATTTAGCCACTGCTTAAGAATCCTTAAATGTAAGCTATTTTGTGAATAAACATCACAATCGTTACCATTAGAACGCTTTATTGTTCCTTTTCCAACCAACTGCTTATCACCTGCATAACTCTTGCACTCAAAAATGTAAATGCACTCAGGTGTAAACAAAAGTGCATCAATTTCAGTAAGAAATTTACTTGACTGCGTTTCTAAGTCAGATAAAATTACACTTTTGTTATAACGCCAAGAAGCAGTTCTAGTTGGGTTACGTTTCATAAAATCCTGTATCATAATCTGCAAAACAGTCTCACAAACCTCACCATTAAATATGGCATTTAGCTCTTGTGTACTCATATCTGTTTGCGAAATAACAGGCTTTTTCAGTAGCTCGTGTGCTACCTGAATAGCAGGATTCAACCCTTTTTTCTGATAATAATCATTTAACAACTTATTTATTGTATCTTTTGGATTACTCATTTGATTCCCCCATATCAGAATTTACGATTAGTAAACTAGAATCTTTCACCTCATTAATCCAATAATCATAAGTTGTAAAGACAGGTTTCTCTACATTAGGTTCTAAACTAAGTTTATTACAGTATCTCCATGTCATCAGTGCGCAGAGTCTACGAGAACTGAATAAAACCTGATTGCTGTCAACCTGCTGATATGTAAAATTTACATCATTATAAAAATCATAACCCTGCAAGAAGTTGCTAAAAATCACAACATTATTTAGATTAGCAGCGTGCAAATTATTAGCGGCATCGCGAATCTTACGTTTTATTTCAACGTCCACTTCATCTTGATCATTGGTTTCTAACAATGAATACATTACTTCATTATTTTCATTATCATAGAAAGTAATGATTGTTTTACAATCTGGTGTAATCTGTTTAGAAATTCCTAAAGTAAATAATTTAGGAAGTGGTTCATAAGGTGCAACTTGTTCTGCATCAGGTAGAACAATTGTTTCATCAAAGTTTGCAACAAGATCCTTAAATTTGCTTTGTAATTCTTCATCAGGCACCTTGTAACGATACCCAAAATCCCAGTCAAGTCTTAAAGGTGTCCAACCATCAACCATTACAGTTGAATGATCCTGCAGAACAGTCATGAGATCCAATGCAGACTTTTTGATTTTAAAAATAGGTTCATCATGACGCGTCATATACAAGCTAATATCATCTTCTGTATAACCAAGATTATAAGCAGTATCCAGAATATGATTAACTACACTGATAACAATTTCACTTGTACCGGTCTGACAAGGTGCATTCAAAGCTTCGTATGTAGTTGCATTATTACCGGCACCAGAATAAATTTGCTGTACAAATCCAAAGTAGCTTGAAACCATAAGTGGGACATGATAATCAAGATACTGCTTTATCCGATCACGGTAATTAGTATAATTTTTAATCTTGTTCAGAAAGCCAACCATTCGCTGTACAAACACATTATCTTCTGGAAGAACAGCCGATGTTTGTCCATAAACAGGAGCCAGTGTATTCTTTTTGTAAGTCTGGCGCTGATCTTTGAATTTCTCGAGATCAAAATCCTCTCCATTTAAATGTGCAATCATTCGTGCAAAAGCTTCGTATTTGTCTTCACAAGAGTTAAATATCTTATCATTCTCAGGCGTTCTTAAAAATAAATTGTATGCAATACGAAGATCTGATTGCGCAAAATCTCCCCAAGCCAAAAAGTATCCATCATCAACACAAATACAATTTGCCATACTTTTTGGAATCTGTGAGATGATATCAAAATCCTTGTAATTAAAACGAAGATTTTTCTGAACGGATGCGTAGTATGGTAACTTAAATAATTTGGTGCCATCTGCTGCAATGCCTGCTGGCTCTGTGCAATAGTCAAGAATAGATTTCAACTTACTGCACTTTGTACTCCATGATTTATACTCCATGTAAGGCTCAAGGAATTCTTCTGCATAATGTTTTTCCAGTAATGGTATAAGTACACGCTTGCTTTCCAATGAAGCACCTTTTGTCCTTGCACGAAAGAAATAATTTTCAGGGCAATGCTCATACTCTATTAAATAACGAATAATGCAATCAGATTTCATCCAATTACAATTATTTCCACTCTTGTATATCATACGCATTCTAGCTAAATCATAACAAGTCTCTGCATGTGCATTATAGTAATCAAGATCTGCTGCGATCTTTTTACGATCATACATAATAAAACCTGTACGATTGATTCTCTCATCATACAGGTTAACATCAATTTTGTTGGTTCTACTAATCTTATACATAAATTCTCCTAACTCAGATCCATTCTCCATGGAGCATCTGAATGTACATCTGTTGGGACAGATAAAACAGATTTTGTTACACTATTCAATGGTTTTGTATTTAAAGGATTCCTTGATAGCCCAATAAAATTCCCCTTTCTACGTTCTGAAAGCACATGTACATAATCTGAATGATTGTAAAACTCTACACTGTGAAATTTCTTTGGATTAAAATAAGGTACTTGCTTCTTGATTTCATCATCAGTCAGCTTCTTAATTTTCAGAAGAATCAAGTGTGAAGCTTTCCAGCAAGCAATTGTTCTTTCATTATGTTCTTGAATACTTTTCATCATCTTAGAGTAATGCCGTGGATAATCGGTACTACTCTCGCAAGCACAAATATATGGTACAATTGATTTATTGTCATTCACAGAAATGCACAGTGTTGCAAGCTTATCACAATTTAAAAACATTGTATTATAATCAAAATCTTCATTTGTTTCCATCAATGCCTCATTAATATCTGGAAATACAACTAGATTAGAGCATCCAGCAAACATGTAATTAGCGGCAATACATGATTTAGGAAGAACTGGACCAACTCTTAAATCTTTACAATCTTTAAACATGTAATCACATATTTTAATACCATCTGGGATACTTCCCTGCATACAGCCATCTTTAAATCTACCACAATATTGTAAATAGCCTAATTTGTTTAATGTGAATAATGTCTCATCAAAAATAAAATCTCCTAAAGGTCCTTTGTAATGTTTCATTTAGATTTCACCACTCCTTCAATCTCAATATTATTTGGATTTATTGTTTGTATTTTAAGACGTAGTGTATCTCCAACAGCATACTTGGGTTTACGTTTGTAATAGAGATATTTTCTTTTATCATCATTACCAACTCTGTAACAAATTGTTACGCACCAATGCACACCATCATTAAAATCACCTTGTTCAATGTCAAAGACATTAGCATCCTCGTAATAATATAATAGTGGCGTCTCCTGGCCACGGTAGTGACTTGCTTTAAAGTAGCTTGCAAAAACAATAATGGCAATAAAACAAAATAGCTCAAGCTGTGCAGATCTTCTAGCAGAAGCTTTTTTATTCCTGATCTCTTTATACCGCCTTTTAAAGGCACCTAAACCACTTTCTGATTTAGATGCCTTAGAGTCATTCTTGGATGCTTCTGTACTCTCCACTGCAGAATTTGCAAATTCTGCAGATTCGTCACTTACTTTGTTCTCAGTATTTTCAGTATCATTTACATCCATAAATTATCTCCTATAAATTCATTTTCTTTGGACCATTTGTAGAATCAATACCAAAAAATTTATCAATCTGGTCTTTAAGTACCAGTGACTTTTCTTTACCGAGTCTCTTTAACAGTGTATGTAATCTGTCGTAATCTTTATCGCTAGATCCAGCGGTTGCACTGCGAGTAAGCATATCTGTTAACTCGAATGAGATAAACTCATCAAAAAGTTTTGTGTAAATGGCATTGGTGTATGTATTAAGATAGACAAACAAAGTTGCTGTATCATCATCAATGAATTTCTTCAAAGAATAAAAACCAACTTCATGTAAAACAAACCGCATAGCAACATTATTCACCGAAGATTGTGTTGACTCAAGTGAATAAATAATACAATTACTTTTAAAAGTCTTGCAGAACTCTGTCAATACTTCTGCAGCCTCTTTGATGCTAGAACCCTCAGTTAATGAGACTTCATTAACATACATAACTTTTTCAGCACACCCTACTGTAAAGATAAGATCAAGAATCTCAGGGTATGAATCTGTTTTACTGTAAATTGTATAATCTACAGCATTATCGCCAACAGTATAAAGCATAAGTACCTCCTAAACTCCGGGGTATTCCCCATCATAAAATATTTTCTTAAATTTCAGACAACCTAATGAAGGTTGTAGTTTGTCACAATAAACATCAAGAACTGGACCAACTTCTTCAGGAAAATCATCCTGAATATCAGCCTTGCTGAGATCACGATGTAATGGTTTATCAAAAATAAACCAGCGAATCATTGTTTTAATGTCTCCAAATTCTGCAATCGAATTGCAGAAAATTGTAAAACGAACATTAACACCTGTAGCATCAAACAAGAGTTTCTTCAAATAGTTCATGAATTTAGTTTTTGGATCAATACCTAATCCGAGTAAACGATCAGCCCCCAAAATCCAAACATTTAAGTATGGAACACGATCAAGTGTGAGACAGGAATCAGCTGCACCGTAGGTTTTCAGTAAGAGCAATGAGGCTCTTAAAATATCGATACGTGAATCATCATCTAACTGACCAAAACCATCGAGTAAATTAGGATCAGTAATCAAAAGATTTTTCATAAAGAAGAGACGCTTGCGATTAACTTGATTATCAAGTTCTGGATGCCCCTCAATTACAATGTCAAATACACTATCAGAACTGCTAACATCGATACCATTATTCACAGGGGAGAACACCAGCTCATCTGCTTTAAGACAAAGAAGTCTACGATAGATGATTGAACGAGCTATTGCAAAAGCTTGACTATGTTCATAATCTTTATCTTCAAAGAACAAGCTTTGTGATAATTCATTAGCACCATGCTCTATAAATGCAGAATTAGCGCATAATACCATATTTGAAGTTTTGGTTTGCTGTAATGCATTTATTCTAAGCATATCAAACAAACGCATTAAATCTGTCTGAATGGGAGAGACAACAACAATATTTTTCATCTCCTTAGAATCGAGATTCAGTGTAATGCGTTTTATTGAATCATCTGTGACAAAAGCCGGCTCTCCGAGATAAATGTTTGTTTCAATATCAGGTAGATTTTTTATGTGCTCCTTAAAATCATTGATATACTCAACATCATATTCATCATAAAAATTTAAATGAGGAGTAACACCAAAGTCATGCCCAGCTTTAATAGCTGCCTGTGCAATTTCAGATGATTGTGGGTCAATGTAAGGTACTGAAACATTAATGTTATTCTTGGAAGTATCAGGATCGGTTTTATCCTTACTCATACTATTAAGATTCACAATGAGTTTTCCTTTACGACCCATATTTTTGGAAGCTTTAGCATTTCCAAGAATTAGTTCAGAAACAGCAGAACTGCAGCCCATTGCCCCCCTAAAGGTTATATTATCCAGGGTTCCTTTTGGGATATCAGAACCAAGTTCCTGAGAAGTCAAAAACAGATGATATCCAGCATTACGGCCCAGCCTAGCAAATAAATCTAAAGAATCTGTAATTCGCTTGCTAAGTTTGCCAGCTTTTGTAAACATTGTCTGGAACTCATCAAAAATCAAAACATTTTGTGGTAGTGTTAAGCCTGTGATTTCTCTAAATTCTGCTATCTTTTTGCATGGCTTTCCAAAAACTTTAGCAGCCGTAGCAAAAACATTGTTCAACTTAGTCATTTCAGCTATCTTTTGCTCTATAACAGAAAGTAGATAATAGACATCACCAGTCGCTGCAACAGTCTCTATCTGAGGCATTGGATTGTTTTGAGCTATGGATTTAAACTCTACAATCTTGGCATCAGAGAGTGTCAAATGCAATTCCCAAGGGGCATACAAAGTACAAGCATTGTAAATGATAGCATTAAGTGTTACAGATTTTCCTTGTCCAGTAGCACCAACCATTATACCGTGTACAACAGCATCCCCTAGCTCGGTATCAAAAACATACCGACTATCACCATTAATATAGCCGCAAAGCAGCTTAATTCCACTAGAGCTATCACCAAACCACATATCACTGAATGGTCCTTTTATTGGCTCTTTTACAACGATCTCTTTCGCAGGTGAAAAATCACCATCAATCATTTCGTCAATGCTACGTGGTATCTTAACTGTGTAAGGATACTGTCTATCGACCTTAGCTTCTAGCATGGGGAAGGCTTTACGCTGAAAACCATCCCCACTAATTAAACCAATCTTACTATGCTTTAAAGACTCTCCGACACAACCAGTCTGAGTTATGATATCATTATCATAAACTTTTATCACAGTGTCACCCCCTGGAATGATTAATCAATTGATCTAAAATAAGCATGCATTTCCTTCACGGCCTCACTGTTAATAAAACGAAGATTACTCTTTGCTGGAACTTCCTTGACGAAAGTATAAAAAGCTTTCATCATGTGAACAAGTAACTCCTTTACAGGATAAGCCTGTATGATCTTATCAGTATCAAGTGTCTGCACAGTTGCAGAATCAAGAATAATAAAAACAGGATCCGGAACGCGCATACCATTCTTCTTTGTCTTAATTCTTGGATTCTTAGCACAATAGCAAACAACATGATTGTTGTGATCAACGAATTTCACATAACCGCAATCAGCTGCAGGCTGCATTAAAAGCTGCTGACTGAATGAAACTTCATGATCTGTTGAATGACTTGCAAGATTCATTTGTTGTGGTGAACTACTTGTTGGTGTAGGTTGCGTAGACTCATTTGCAGATACAGTAATTGTTGGAGTCACATTTACATTTGGTGTGGCAGAATGCCACCATAATCTTGAGAAATTCTCTGTATGACAACCTGGTAATGGAACAGAAGGTTTTGTCACTCCCTTGTAAAAATAGGCTTCATCAACATAACCAGCATTAAGAATCGCCTGATGCCATAATTTGAAAATTCCTGTTGCATCTAAATCCGGTGAATAATTGATTGCCGCTTCATGATAAACTTTTAACAGATCTCGAACAATCATGTAATCAACTGCCTGTTTACGTCCTGGTCTTCCATTACGTGTTAAATTGTCAAAACCGGCATAAGTATCAAAGCTGTTATCATCAATGAAATTACACAACTTTGAACTCATCAATTTAGCGCTCATGATGCTAAACTGAGAATCTGAGTTTGATGGAGTTGCAATATGCAGATCTGAATAAATCTGAATCAAGCCAGTTCCTCTAAAAGTTGGGAACTGCAGCTGATCTTCTCTCTTCGAATTACTTAATACCTCATCAATTGTAGTATCATTCACATTTTGACCGACAGTCCAAGTATCATTGGTGTATGTAATACCATCGACTGTGATATTACCAAGAACGATCTCTTTGATGACATCAATCATGCTAAAGTAAGACTGAAGTTCGATTGTTTGCTCATTGTCTTTATCAGCATATTGCTGTTCAAGTGTTACACCAACAGGCATTGGCCACTCCTTAAAGCCGATATTTGAATCTGCGATTCTAGTTGTATCATTAATAAATCCAACGAATTTATAATCACACCCATTGATCTTTTCTTTTGTATAAGAAGCCAAGGATGGCCTGCTATCCTTGGTAAAACCAGTGTTTAAATCAAAGCAGGTCTTGTAGCCATTGAAAATAATACAAGTAGGCTTTCTACTTCCCCAACGTGCAAGCTGAATAACTGCCTTTGCATATACCTCTCTGCCAATGTCTGCAGCTGCTCTATCCAGAAAAACAATAAGATCTTCTGGTGCATTACCCGAATGATCATCTGTTCTAAAAGTGTATTTTGATTCAGCTGTATCAGTTGCATTACTGGATTCAATAGAGCATGGAACCCTTGTATTGTGCTGCCAATACCAAATATACAAAGTTTCGACTAATGTGTGCATGTATTCCATTGCGGTTGCACACATATCACCATTGTCGGAGCCTTCCTCCTCTTCTGCAATGATACCCATCCACTTGTTCAGAGCATCATAATACCGCTTCTCATTATCAAAAATTTCATCAGTATTATGATCACTACTACCGATTATTTCTTTCAAAATCAGTTCATAAGAAGAACCGCCAAGTTCAATCATTTTGGAAACTGTAGCAGGATCTTCATATGAAGCAGCTTTTGATCCATAAGGATCACTTACTTCAGATTTACGTGGCATAAATGTATGAAGATCTTTCAGAGAAGCATGTTCATCAGCATCTTCAGAATCATCATTTGGAGCCAGGTAATCCATCATTGCTTCATACATTGGAAGGTAAATAAATAATTCATCTGTGCATGTAGCCTGGAACTCTGTCTCATTATGTGGAATAGCAGCCATTGTATTACGCCGGATACATTCATTCATCCATTCCTTAGTCATATTAAGGAACTCAGGTGCGATATGATTTACATCATACTGAACATTAAGATTATGATCAATTGTAGTAAAATCAGTTTTTGCATAACAACATAAAATTACTAAATTGGCAATCTGCTCTGTCAACCCTCTCTTAACAAGCAAAGCAATCAGTTGTGACTTTATGCCGTCAGATAACGTTTTGCTGCCATTAAGCTGCTGCTGTACAACTGAAAATACAGGGTCAATATTAATCTCTGTGACGTTAGCAGGTAAGTTCCCAGCTAAAAGAAACATAGGGTTAGGAAACTCCTTTAATTTTGCAAACTGAAGGTTGTATCCCTCATACATTAAACCCTTGCTTGTCTCTTCAGATGCAATCAGGCGATCAATAGTTAATAAACCTTTGTCAGTACCAGCTGCACCAGAGTTGTCATACAAAGCAAGGAACATTTTTACCTGAGAAGACTCCCCAGAGTCATTCGTAGTGGTAATCATAGAATCCAATAAAATCATAGTAACCTCCTAGAAATAAAAATGGGTTTGCATAATTGCAAACCCATTATTTTATGAATAAAGAATACATGCGATTTTACTCACATGTATTCTGAATAGCCAAAATCAGACTAAACCATGACACCTGAAGCGTCAAGCTTACCAGCCTCGAAACCTGTATCAACTTTGGACACATCACCGATGTTAGCTTTCTTTGCCATGAACTCAGAAAGATCAAATAACTGATCAAAGGTACCCTTAAGCTTTGTTAAGCTCTCGCAGAATCCCTGATTGTAGTTATCAGCCAGCGTATGACAATTTGCGATTGCCTGATCAATAACATCAGACTCTCCTTCATGAGCCTTCAGGATACCAGCCAGTTCCTGCATAGCTGCAATAATATTCTGGTTTGTTGCTTTATTTAATGCATTGTAAGTTGCACCGAACTCTTCCGCATTTAAAGTATACATAGACATTCAAACTACCCCCTTTCTAATTTCCTAACGCTTCATCAAGCTTCTTGTAGTAAGTTACAAGAGCAGTTAATGAATCGTTCAAGTCATTTGCCTGCTTAAGAACAGCTTCAGCACCTTCAAGAGCACCTACGCATTCACTTTCCAGATTCGGGATCTGATTCTTACGAGCAAGCTCAATAGAAGCTTCGCATGCTGGTTTAACGCCATTAAAGGCGTCCATAATTGTATCCTGCAGCTGAGTAATTTTAGTAATTAACTCGGTATCAAACTGTTGTGTTTGTGGCATTTTAATTCCCTCCTATTTGTTATGATATATTTGATAAATGAGAGTCCGAGGTCTCATTGATCACTGTATGTTGTTAGCATGAAATCCTTGGCACGAGAGTTAACTTTGCCATTCTGAATAACAAAGAATGTATCAAATGTGTCAATAACGGATTTACTCTGCCTACCTAATGCTGAAAAATCAACTTCGTCAAGAAAAGCACAAATGTAAATACCATACATCCCAGCAGCATGCGTAACAGAACTTAATTTTGAAATAATGCTGGTATCTGGATTAAGTAAAAACATGAAATAATACGGAATTGGCAAGCTCTCAATTTTTATCATATGTTCATTGTAAGCTGCAATGTTACCATCTTGCCTAAAGTTCTTTTGACGTTGAATTATTTCAGACCGGTAATTATCCATAACTTCTGAAAAAGTTGCCTCATCAGAAATTATTTTAAACAAGCGTTCCGAAGGATCTCCCTTCTTTACGCTTTCAGGCACAAAGAAAAGACAATCTTGTCCAACATTCACAGAATCGAAATAAGTAACTTCATAAGCAACAGGGTGTAATCTTGAACGAATCTGTACATTTAAAAGCTTAATAAAATCGAGAGCTTCTTCTCGATCCTTGTAAATAAACAAAGAACTAGACTCTGGAAATGTAAACATTGTAAGCTTTTTAGTAACGTCATCAATATCAAGTAAAAACTGCGTATCTAAAACAAAGGCATCACCAGCCTTTTCAAAGTTAAGAAACTCAGATTGCTTGGAACTGAAAACCTGTTGCATTTTACTTTTAATTTCATCAAGAGTTGCTGATAATTCGGTTAGCTCTTTTTGAAGTGTCATCTTATTTGTAATAGCATCTGCTTCCCGTTTTTCCAAATTTACCATCTTACTATCTAAAGCAGTCTGGATAATGGAACCATCATAACAAAATGACTCTTTTGAAGCATTAAAAGCATTGGCTTGCTTTTCAGTAAGTTGTGCTAATTGCTGTTTAAGATGATCGACCTTCGCCTGATGTTCCTGCTGTAAAGTAGCTCTTGCTTCCTCAGCAGCATGAGCTGCATCTTTATGCATCTTTGCTTCAATGGACTCAATATTGTCAACGATTGCTTTCTGAATAAGCAGTACCTCATAAACACTGTAAGTCCTAAAAACATGAAACAATCCAATAACACAGACAAAGACAATGTAAAAAGGAAATACAAACTTATAAAGTAATGCAAATAAAACAAGCAAAGCTATTGCCAGAAAAACGAATGCACCCTTTGAGTTAAAGTTACCAAGCTCAAATGACTGTAAACTATCCTCGATTTTCATAAGAAAATCTCCAATGAAATCAGGACGCTCAAGCATTTCAGTTGTTTTTTCTTCACACTCATTAAAGTAAGCGATAGCACGATCTAAATCATTTACATCGAGATTCATCTTGCTTTCCTTAAGATTCTGTGACACATTTGTATACAAACGTGTACCAACTAATTCCTGTAATTTAGATCTAAGTTCAGATGACATTTCTTGCAGTTGCTGTAATAGCTGCTGCGTGTTTATGCTCTGTTCAAAGAATTTTTCCTCAGTAAGTTCATTAAAATCGTTTTGAAATTCAGAGTCCTCTTCTTCCAGCTCCTTTTTTATCTCAGCTATCTCATTATCAATAGGACCAATAATACTGTTGAGATGATCTTTATACTTTTGCTGGTAGTCAGCATGCAGATTAGATTCAGAACTTGTTTTTGCTGTTTCTTTCTCCTGCTCAATAGATTTTAGTTCATCATTTATCTTTTGAATTTCATGATGTTTTGTTGCAACTGCACGATTGTATCTGTGCATCTCTTTTTTCAATTCTTCGTAATCGCTCATGCATTACACACCAAAATAATGATTTAAAATCAGAAAAGTTACAAATGTATCATAAAGTGAATTATGATACCGTTGTGAGAAATCTACATTAGGTGCTTGCGCAGCAATTCCGTCATAAACATGATTTATCTGAGCCTTAGTGTATGGAAGTTTTGTAGCTGCAGCCTGCAGACTAATTCGACTTCTACCAATTTTATGGCAAACAGCACCCATTAAATCAAAAACAGACTCACGCTGTTCTCTGCACTTTTGCAAATCTTTATAATAGTTAAAATGAAAATAATCTTCTAACCCATTATTTGCAAGGGTTTGATTTATTAAACGTTCATCAAACCCGCCCTGACTCCATGAAACCCAAATAATATTATTTCCTCGCAAAGACTCGATAAATTCAAGCCAGTTATCCTCAAAAACTTTCTTTTCAGATAACTGAAACAACCTTGCCTTATCAATGCCATGTGTAGAAAAAGCACCTGTGCTAATTGGCACCTGCGTATTACAATAAAAGTTAACTAAAGATTCTGTATACAGAGTGTCATTCATCACAATAGCACTAAATTGAATAACTTCATCGCTCTTTGTAAATCCTGTAGTCTCCACATCGTACACAACAATCTTAGTTGATGGATATAGTTCTTGGTTCATTATCTCCTCCAAATGTATTCATAAAATCTTCCTTATCAAAATGAATGTCTAAACTCTTATCAAGAGGCTGTAAATCATTGATATACAAACCAGTTTGAAGCATACCGTTAGAAAACAGCTGGATTGCTTTGTCATCATTATCAATGGCAGTCAGAGTCCCAAAATGTTGCAAAGAGTACATAACTTCAGGAATATTGAATCCGAGGCAATGCATCAGCTGATTCAAAGGTACATTTATAGTGGCCGAAGCAGCAAGTTGTTTAATGAAGGAGGCTTCTACCGTTTTCTTTTGTTTTCCAGTACACTCATTTAGTGCCAAAAATGCAAAATCAGGTGCAGTTTTAAGCATAACCGGATTGAAAAGATTGCAAATGATGGAATAAACTGTTTTAAGAATACTCATTGCATCTGCATCAGATAATGAGCTGTAGAACGTTGAGCCAACAAGATACACTTGCCTTGTCCGAGGCACACGCTCAAATGTGATCAAATTCAAGGCAAGTAGGTCTTCAACTGTCACAGTCTCCTTATTTTTATAACTGTAAAATAAATACTGAGGTAATGTCAGCAGCACCTTAGAATCAGATGGCGTAACTGCGGCAATAAGTAAATTATTTGGATTAAGCAAATACTGAAGCAAAAGTAATTGCATATCCATAGCAGATACAGATGTGTATGTTGTGTCGAATGCAAGGCACCCAATATCTCTATACTTAAAACCGACTGCAGACAAACATTTCCTTATAGTAATGTCATCTACTGACTCTATACTAAGACCTGCTAATGCTCTGCATACAATTTCAAAATGCCTACTTGGTACAATAGAAGTCTCTGGAATTCCAGTAAAGCCAATTGTGTAAAAACAAAAATCAATGTAATTCTGTCTTGGAATACCGGAATTTGTAAACAATGAAAAATCAAATGTTGAAAAATCGTCATAAATTGCAAACCAATTTTGCAAAAGTGTTTTTAAATCCATAAATGAATTACCCCCTCTAATTAAATAGAATAGAAAGACTGCACTCTAGAGAGAATTGCAATGTAATCATCAGAAGCGTGTAAAAAACGAATTAAGGTGGTTTGCAATATTCTCATGCAAAAATCTACCGGTGCAGGAAATGTCTTAATAGTAAGCATAGCATCTGAGTATGTATAACAATTACATTGCAGTAGCTTACTTACTTCTGCTTTAACTTCGTTATCAAGGACACCAGTTAAATTCTGTAAAAAGGTAGAAATTAAAATCTGTGTGTCTGTAACAATAATCTTGCTATTCTTAGCGTGATAAACAGATTTGATACCAAAATTATGCTGTAATAAAATTGTAAGCTCAGCATCCGTGAAATGAAAAATTCCATTATCAACATTGTAGGTATCACGGTATTTTTGCAGCATACTGCTAAATGTGTCTGTTAATTGTTTGATTAACTCTTTGTCACAATAACATCTTAACAAGAATGTGAAAACATCTGAAGTTAATGGTATTGAAAGTAACTGCAAATAAAGTGCATTTAACTTAGATATTACGCATGGTACATCTTCTCCAGAAATACCAAAGCAATCATAAGCACTCTGAAAGCCATAGTTATACGTGCATAACAAAAAAGTTTTTGTAAGTTCTTCTGGTGTGTACAAGACTAATTTGTATTCAGATTTTAATGTATCATCTGCAATTGGGATAAAAGGTACCCCAGAATTTGTTAAACTAATCATTTAAACCTCTCATAATTTTGCTTCCATTAGAATGGAATGTATTGTTTCTTTTGATGGACGTTGTTGCTCAAGAATGTGAGCACCAGAGCGTACAATTGAATTGTACTGAGATTCGACCTCTTGATATAAACTATCTCTTTCAATGTAAGTCCCTAAAACTTTTATAAACTCATCAAGCGGAATATTTCTACCAGAGAATACGATAGAATCATTTCCAGATTGCTCACACTCCTGAATCTTGTTTAATATGTTTCTGACTGCAATAGGAGACATGATTTGGCTTAGACCATAAGAAACCACAGTCCGAGGACCTATATAAACTTTTCTACTGATTGAAGGAAAAACGCTGTTAGAATACATTAAACCCATGAAAATGTCATACCATAATTGTGGTGAAAATCTCATAAAATGTTCCATATGAAATTCCTTACAAATTTCTTCCTGAGTCATAAAGCATGCAGTGATTGTATAATTATCTTTAGCCAGTGAAACAAATCGATTTGTTTCTTGTGCTTTTTTGTAAAAATTTGTCATTGTAATTGCATTATCCTGCTGCGGATTGAAAAATAAAGAACAATCAATAAAGACAGGCACAAAAGCGTTCAATAACCGATAGAATGGATATGCTTTATACAACCTCATTACAAAGGAAGAATCCTTACCATTAAAACCACGATAAACCAGATCTCTATAACTCACACGAGAATAATCCATAAAGGATTCCATGAATTTACCGAGTTCCTGAGCTGACACAGGTGTTACAGTTTCAAAAGTGGCAGAATTAAGATCAAATGTATTTCCACGCTTAGATTCCTCAATCTGTTTTTCTGCAATATTTCTAGCAATTAGGTAAACTTTAGTCTGAATAATAGCTACACGCATTGACGGATACAGATCTAAGGTATAATAATAAGGGTCGACGACAATTGGCAAAGAAGCACCATTAATTGATGTTGATCTCATTGCAGAACTTAGCATGGCGTCACCACCCTTGTATACAACCTGTGTATTAGATCCATTTGCTGTCTCCTTGGTCTTTTCAATATAAAAAGACAAAAACTTTCGTGTCGCATCCTTCTGAACCTCGCAAAAGACCTGCTTACCTGACCATGTCATATATTTACCATCAATTATGATTTTGCACTTTTTCATATTATAATGTGGAAGCTGCGCAAGTAAAGAATCCTGTATCGAAAGCTTTACTGAACCATTTCCAGCTACAGTTGACATTAAAATCCCTCCTTTACAACAGTTTCATTCTGACAAGCACCACCAGTCAAATACCCAATTTTACCATCTATCAATTTTTTATGACTGCAAAATAAATAGTATTTAATAGCCATAACGTAAGAACTGTACCATATGTATGTTCGCTTAATGTATGACATTACTGCATTTAAGCTGTTTATTTCCGGAATACCTTTTTCGTTGTAATCAAGACTACTGCAAACATTCTGTAAATACTTGACACGAAAATCAGCTGACAAAGCTGGCTCTTCACCTTTCAAAATTGAATTCAAAATATTAATTCTGTCACGTTTATTTAATTTCACCATATCAGATGTAAATTCAATCTTGTAGCTGGTTGTATACTGTTTGGAACCACCGGCCCAGGCTACTTCTTCCTGATCAACAGAATAAAACTCGTGCATCATATCATCTAATGCTTTTAATACAAATTCACAGCAAGCCTGATACTGTACAGCTGTATTTATAACAGGTCCAGCTAAAACCTTACCAATGTTGTCAAAAACAGGTGCAAACTCTAATTCATAAATATCATAATCGATGTTGTTGATAGATTTTCTAGCCTTATACGTTCCCATTGGAGTGCTTATACCAGACGGTACACCAAAATAAAAATGTTTTGTTTCAAGTTTACTATTTGTCTCAACAGCAAGCATTTTATTATACAAACCATCTTCTGTAACAATTGGTGTGAAAATACTCATTGTTGATTTACTAAATTTCACATTATGAAAGTAGGTTACACCTAACCCTGTCCAATTTTTAGTTGAATCTGCATCGGCAATAAAACTTTCTGCAAGTTTGTCATCAATGATAATAAAATTATTATCACTGCCTAATCTCAGAAGAGAAAAAATAGTCTCCCCAAGAGAAACTCCAACACTTGCATTCAGTTCTGACTCAGATAAGCTGTCGCCGGTATCAATTTGCACAGATGGATTACAGCGTAGATAGTCATCCTCGAGACTGAAGTCATAAATAAATCCAAACGATAAAATACTATGCAAATCGCAGGTTCTGTGTAAAATCACAAAACTAAAAGTCTCATCAACTAAAGCAAGTTCATAAGCATCTTCATTGTTTAATCTGGTGTAAATTTTATTCAAGAAACAATATCTAATCTTTTCTGCTGAATCCATGATAACAGAATTCAGCAAATCAAAAAATTCAGTCTTAAGCATAAAACCTCCTTAAAATTTATCAAATGTTAGAAATGGCAATTACAGCTGTTACACTGTAATTGCCCAAACTTAAAGAGCTTGCTCAATTATTTGAGCAATTCTGGTATACAAAACTTTTGGTGAATTGTATGAATATTTAGCCTTCGCTTTTGTCACATTACTGTTATAAGAACCAAATAAAATTGCTGCTGAAGTGCCTTTATAACCTACAGCATATAACTGTGTTATAGCAGACTCCGCTTTATTGATACCCATAACAGATGCTTTCCCATAATCATACTTATCAACTGGCAAGTTCTTTGAGGCAGGCAGCTCCTTAGCCAAATCTTTTTCTGATGCCCATTTAGATTGCAAAGATTTTGCAAACCCCTTATTAGATGCACCAGAATAATTTTTGTACAAGAACAAGGTATTTGTGGTAACTGCTTTTTTACTAACTGAACCAAAAGCACCATCATTGAAACCAATCCAAATAACATAATCCGGATTCTTTTTAGCAATATCTGAAGCAATACTCAGAATATCCAAAGTAGCATCCGTTCCTAGAAATGAATTTGGTGTATCATTCTTATTGGTGTACTTACGCACAGAATATGGATACATCACATCGCAGCCATCCGCTTTTAACTGTGTGCCAATTCTGTAACAAGCATCCCAAGCGAGTTTCCATTGCATCTGAGTTAATGCGCCAGTTTTGTCATAATAATACTTACCTTTAAACTTATTCATCCCGTAGCCATTTTCTGCACTTGGATTCTTTACATTTTTCACTGCACTTCGATATGCTGTAACACCAAATTTTTTACTGCTTGTTCCATATTTCTTCTTTAAATCGTCATACACTTTAATAGTTCGACACAAACGCTGATCGCCATCTAAACCACAATAAAGCGGTGCAAGGTACACTTTCTTACCATTAAGATCAACAGTGCCCTTTGCTTCAGAGGCTTCCGTAGATTCTGCAGTATTAGAAGACAGTAATGAACTATCTTTTGTACTAGAAGCATCACCATTAATTGTTGGATCAGGACCTGAAAAATCGTATGCCGGTAAGGAATTAAGCTTACTCTCTTCCACATCGTTAATATTGTAATTATGAAAAATAAATCCCTCGCGATTTGAATAAGCACTATTTCCATCTCTGCTCTCATCATCGTCTTTACCAAACCAATTCATGGAAAGCTCCTGCTTTAATCCGTTATCTCCAGTAATCCAGCCGCTAGACTGAATATCATCAACGGAGCATCCTGTTAGTAGAAATGTAGACAATAATGTAAGACATAACAGTCTTTTTAATACTTTAATAATTCAACACCTCCACTGATATTGTTTCCTAACAAATCAGTAAAGTAGACTGAGGTATCGGCACCAGCCACTAAAAGTGTATTGGCTTCCAATAATTGCATTGTACGATTAGCCTGCATTAAAGCATCATAAATGATATGAGCATAGACATGCAATGGCTTAGAGTTTTCACATATACTACGCAAAGTGTCTAAAACAAGATAGCGAATATTGTCATCACAGTGCACATCATTGTAGGTATCCAATAATGTGATTTTTCCAAGCGGGCCAAGCTTTGCGAATTTCACAAGAATAATATAATATTGCTGCATTGCAATAAAATAGCATTGCAATAAATCATGCAAATCCACTCCTGGTAAATTCTCGAGGAACAAGAGATTTGATAATGCCATATCAAATAACTTGGCAAAGGCACCAACGCGCCCATTACCAAGAAAGTCAATAGTGAAATTCTTGTATGACTCCTCAGGCAGCTTTGAGCCAATTACTTTTTCATAAATGGTTGCCGCGGCAGACAAGTCAACCTTGTATGAACCAAGGAATGACATATAATCAAAATCACCTGAATACAATGAAACGCCACTATTACCATCTAAAATGATGGAATAAGTCCCATTAAACACCTGGACCTCGCCATGTATTTGAACAGGTTTCCTTGCAAATGTCTGCGAAATTTTAGCACTTTCCTCACTTAAATTAAAAAGTCTTGCAGTAATAACATTGGCATTCTTATCCTTAAGCAAAAAAGTAGCAAATGTCTGCCCAACTTTTGTAAACTTTACTGAACAAGATTGCACATAAGCAATACAATTTAAAGCCTGCCCATCATAAATGCAAGCAGTGTCCAGTAACTGACACTCATCTGGTACTCCAGTCAAACTACTGATTGTCATCATTTTGAGAATCCTCACTTTCTACAGCTTCATAGTAATAGTGAGATTTATCCAAAAGTAAAATCCCAACAAATACTATATCAAGTGCAACATCTGCACAAAATACTCCTATTCTAAACTCACTTCTGTGTCGCAGGAAAAACCAACCAAATTCAGCTAAACGAACAATAGTTGGAAATACAACAGGTAAAACTGTATCATAAACAATCTTGTCATCAATTGTAGAAACTACTTTCTTTATATACCCACGACTACTGAGTTCAGCAACTGTCCAAATAATTAACATAACTACCGTGAATAGATTAATATTCAAAATGCTGCCGCTTAAGACAGGTAATATTAAGTTCACCAGAACAATTGCAAAATAAATAACTGTGGCTATTCTTACAAATAACAAAATAGAATTTGTATATTTCATCCCTTACCACCTTTAAATTGCCTAAAAATTGCTTCAACATCAGCTGCCGCCTCTTCAGCAGAAATTGTATGGCTAGCTAATCGTACCTCATCTTTATCGGAACTATAATCATCTAGATCGTCTAAATCATCTAGATCAGATAATGGCTCTGCATTTGAATTATTAGTTGCATTTGAAGATACTGAGGATGCTGAAGTATCGGCTGATGATTTTTTCATTTCTTGATTAAGTTCTTCTAAGATTTGATCTTCAAAAGAAGACTCTTGATCACTTGAATCAGACGTTTTATTATCTTCGCTGTCAGACTCGGAACCAACTTCAGACTCTGATGCATCAGGTGTGTCAGAGTCTGAAGTGTCCTCATTGCTGGAAGAATTGTTTGTATTAAAATACAAAATATTCTTTGTTTCATCATCCAGCCAATAATGTGAAATATCAAGAAATGTAATAATTACGGCAGCTATAAGTAATAGCAGCACAATCATGATGCTCCGCCAGCCGGTGGTGTTGCTGAACCGCCAGTACTAGAACCACCAGAACCGCCTTTTCCGCCTTTGCCGCCCTTATTAGCAAAAATAACAGCAATAATGATAATAAGAAATAGAATCTTTGTTCCCATTGGTATATCACTAAAAGCTCCTAAAAAAGCGCTCATACTACCCCTCCTTTACAATTTTATAAATTTCATTAAAGTATTTGCATCGTTAAGATCAATTTGTGTTTTATCACCTTGAGACTTACACAAAAACACTTTATAATTGCCAATGTTTTTTAAAGCTAACAGGAAATCCAAGGTTAATGGGAATTGCCCGATTTCAACCATGGAACCTTCACACTCAAAATACATTGGCAGGCATAAATCTTTTTCATCCTCTTTAATCGTTCGATTATGGAAAAAGACAAATTCACTCTCTGTCTCAATACCATCAATAACAATGCATGGATATTTTGAGATGGATGATTTTTCAATTAAATCGTCGACTTCCTCGAGGTAAATAGAATCTTCTGTCATTAGTTAGCTTTCTCTGCAAAGATATGCAGCGTAATTTGTGATTTCCCATCTGTTGTAAGTTTCTGTTTAAAGTTACGGCACTTCGACATAATGTATGTCCACTCATCTCGTGAAAGAAGAAAAGTGTTATACTGTGAATCGTGCCAAGAAATAGTTGTTGCTAAGTCAAGAGTAAAAGGAACTCCCTCTGACAAGCACGAAACAATCTGCTCCAAGTAATGATCACAAACATTTAAACGAACTCTATGAGAAAATGCATATCGTTCATTTCCTAATGTGAAAATTTCGTGACGCTTTAATTGCGCAACCTCAGGCGCAATTTCTGCCATTTTCAATGGAATTACGCTAATTCCGCACTCTTCTTCAATAGATTCCAAGATATCCGAAAGTCTGCCCTGCTTGTCAATGATTGTATCAATTACGATTGGTTCAATTTCCGAGAACATTACGGGAATATCAGTCTGTGGTTCTTCTGAACCTAACTCAAGATCATTACCACTTGTAACAACCTGATCCTGATTATCAACTGTGTTTTCAGGTGTTACAAGATCATCAATAGCCATGTTAATAATACTCATTCATTTGTCTCCTCTTCATCAAGTAATAATGCTGTGTAATCTTTTCCGTACTCAAATCCAGCTTTAAGCAAAACATTTGCTGTATTAACAGCATTAAATAATGCAAAGCATCGAATGAATGGGAAAAGAATAAGAAAATAATTTGCAACTTCAGATTTAGGTATACTGCAATTTAAAAAATCAGACTTCATGTCGTTAATACTTTTAATTGCAGATGCATACCCTATGCCAATAGAAAAACTCCAAAGAAGCAAAAAGATAATAAACCAGCCAAGAGCACGCGTTTGTACATCAGTAAATGTCCCAATATTTTTAATGGTAACCCAGAACATTGGACCCATTGCGAGATAACCACTGATTACTGTTAAAATAAATAATGCCATGCATGCAATTGCCATAGGCTTATTAAAAACTGAAATAACATTGTAGAATGGAATCCACTTAGTACTACCGGCATCAATACCATACAGTTTGTAAAACTTATCGCAAAACGCCGGTATTACATAAAAGATTTCAAATGCAATTATACCAACAGCCATATAGAGTAATGGCAGCATCCTTGATAACTTAAAGAAAATAACTGCCATTGCAACCATTGATACTAAAACAGCAGCCATGATCAGATTATTTTTATCTTTAGAATTTAAAGATCCACTTGTCATTTTCGCTACCTCCCAATAAACTTAACAAAGTCATCAATCATGGCAGAAATACGAAAACGTTCTGTCTCGCTATTCACTGACTTAAGATAAGCCAAAATAAAGGCTTTAAAAACATCTGGCGGATAAGTGTATACTTTTCTGTATACATCCTCTAAATCCTGATTACTTAAAACTAAGTCTGGATCTAAACCTCCAAGTGCAAGTTTTGCATTTAAATCCTTGAGTTTACGTAAGCTTTCAGCAATCGCACCTTCTGAAATTGAATCAATCAGTTTTGGGTCATAGTCCATCACGCGTGTAACTGTCTTATGAATTACTTTCTTTGTTACAATCACCTCTGGTGTTACGTCAGTGGTTCCTGTGGCTGGTACATTTTCTTTAATCTCTGTGACTTCAGTAGCATCTGAATGATCTGCGGAAGCATCCATGTAATCATCTTCACGTGTAATGACATGCTCTTTAATTACTGTAGGAGTCTCAGTTAGAACATCTGAAGAAGCTTCTTTTGAATCCTCTTTTGTGATCTCAGCTAGCTCCTCCGTATGCTCCTGAGGGGCTTCTTCCGCGTCATCTGATAAAGCATCTTCAGCCGATGCTGAAGTCTCTTCCTGCTGAGTACTAAGCTTACGCCGATACTTGTCTAAAAACTGCTGAATACCGCCAGCCTCAGAAACAAACTCAGATGTACACTCACTCAAATTTCTCATATGCATTAAATACTTAAAAGTTGATTTTGGCTCATTCTTAAGCATCTCAATGCAATGATCCTGCATTGTACGTACATTATTTTTAATCCATGTTTCAAGCAAGGAAATTCTGTCTGGCTCTAGCACAAGAACAAAATCTTTTAGAGCACCATTATAATCCTCACAATCTTCAATAACCTGTCCACTGGGTTTCTTGATATCGCTTACATCAAGAAATTCACAAATATCAATCATTAAGAACCTCCTACCTGTACTAATTGTAATAATTTTATTAAATCAAAGTTGGAAGAACCAAAACTATTTAGCATTGCTGTTGTTAAAATAATGCGTTCTAACGAGGCTTTGCCATAGTTCAGTATAATCCTCTTTAATTTCCATTTTGGCAAATCACGAACTTGTTTGTCCTGTAACAGTTCAGAATTTGTCAGATAATTTGAAATATCCAATTTGCAGTCACTTACTAATTGATACACTTTAATATAATTTGACAACTCTTTTTTCAAGGTTTCAAGTAGCCAAGATTCAGCATATCTAAATTTGTAAAGTGTGCTATAAATATCTTTTATGTCAGTGTATGAATTTTCAATACCAATTAAATATTCAGCTATATCCATCATACTGGCATTCTGACTTTTCTCGACTAAGGATCTGATAAGTTTACGATCAATCTCTTTATTACTGCGCTTAAGAGTCTGTACTGCAAAAATTAGATTTTTTAAATACCCTCCAGTACGATTATAAATGTATTTTGCAATAGCCTCTGAACAAACCAATTCCTGCTGAATCCATGTCAAAATAGTTGTTTTCTCTAAAGCATGATTATCAAAAGACTGATAATTTAGCATAGCAATTCGTTGCTCAGTATCCTTGAAATCGCGCTGATTATTAACGCGCAATAAAATTATATTTTTTGACCTAGACTCATCTAATTGCTGTAAAATCTTAACTGAAGTTTTTGCATTTGCATAAATAAGCCACCCTGCAAATACAAAGGGTGGCTTAGTCAATTTTTCAATTTCTGCAGCTTCTGGACGTTTACTCAAATAAAATTGAGCATCTTTAGGGAATTTCGAGCTGAGAGACCCAACAATTGAATTGATGCAGTTATTAGCATCTTCCCACAATAAAATAATCATTCTCCTGCAAACCTTTCAACATAACCATCTGTATATTCCCAGCAACGCATCTCTTCTACCATGTCTTGCACACTTGCACCACTATCTGAAGATGCAGAAACTTGCTGTAAACTATCCATAAGAACGGAATCAAAATCACAAATGGTATCCAGAGTTGTTACAGAACTGGATGCTACAAAGTAACATTTCATCAAAGTATCTAAAGCATTGGCAAGAGCCATATCAGCATCTGTAAAATAATAAGCATTTACCAATGCTAAGATATCAATGTTATTGATATTAAAATCTGAAAAAGTCCATGGTTTAATACTTGCAACCAAGGAACTGTATCTAAGATCAGAAATACCAATTAACGCTAAAGAGTCTTTTGAATGTGCTGCAAAGACTGAATCGATCATTCCAGCTACAAAGTTAGCAACTCTAAAGTTTGGGAACTTAGCTTCAGCAAAAGAAGACCCAAGAATTACAGAACTCAAATGCTGAATCTTTTTGAAATTGTCATAATTATCAATACAATCAACAGCTGTGGCAGAGGCTGCTTTGAAACGTGCAATATAGCTTTCAGGAGTCTCGTTTGCTTTTCTCTTAGGTATAAATCTACCAAAAGCCAGGAATTCAAAATCGGTTGCATTCTGTTGTAACTCATCTTCTGTAAACATGCCACTCAAATAATAATGTACTTCATTGTAACTTGTCACTGCTGTGAATTCCTTTAAGTTATCCAGTACAAAGCTTCTAATTCCATCATTAAATGATTTACCAAAGCCATAATCATCTTGACTTATTACTTTAGCTTCACAACAGAATCGATAATAGTTACCACTGTTAGCCAAGTCTGTGAGCTGCTTTAAATGCTCCCAGCGACCTAATGATGAAGCTGTTACATTGCTGAAATAATGATCAGTTTTATAAACACCGTAAGTACTAAAAACGTCATTGATTACATCAGAAACAGCATTAGCTATAGATTTAACATCTGCTGAAGTTTGCAATCTAGTTTTGAGTGTTCTGACGTGCTCATAATCTTCTCGACACCAATAATCAAAATACTGATCTGAATACATATTGATAATCATGAGATCACAGATTTCATTAATGACATCAAAAATCTGCTCATTTGGAATGTTCTGAATGAGCTTAAATACAGAGATCTGCTGATAATCAACAATTGGCAAACAAGCTAAAGCATACTTAGCATTATCAAGCTGTTGAACATATTGCGTGTATCGATTATTTGCCATCCAAACATTATTACGTAATTGAATAATGTTATTATTCAAGAAATCGCGTAAATCATTTGCATCTTCAGGCATACTTATCTCTGGGTTAATCTGAGCAGCCACCAATAACAAGTTGTTGAGTACACTCTTACTCAGCTTATTAAAGTCATACTTAGAAGGATCTTTATATTGTTCAACAAGTGCCAATGATGCATTTAGCATCATCAAATTGTCCAATGAGATTTGCTGCTGTAAAAGATCATTACTACCAAGAAAAGTCAAAAGACTTGCTAATGCTTTACCTTTTGTCAAGTTATAGTCTACTCCAGCGATCTGTGCAACATTAGCTGCCAGCAAAGACAAATAAGAAGTATCAACTTTAACAGTATCAGGCATCTTAATGTCATAAGCAGTATTATAATCCGCAGACAGATTATAACCAGACTGTGTAAAACCATCTTTTGTAACTAATTGATTTTGTACAGTCTTAAGTTTGTTTACGTTCTCATTAACGCTCTTATATTGCTTTAATAATGTGACTCTAGAATAAAAATCATCAACTGCTTTTTTCCACTCCTCAGAATCATAAATTTCAACTACCTGTTCTTTTGACTGTATTAATGGAACTTCTGCATCAGTAGCAATACATGTAATATCAATAGGTAATTGCCGTAAAGATGGAGAAACAATCAAAAGATTTGCACCCTTACCAAACCCTCTTGAAGCTTCAATCATAGACTTCAAGCTAGATTTATTGTTTTCATTGTAAAAGTTTGATGCTGCTAAATAGCAATGCAATGGAAAGATAAGTAAACTTCCGCAATTACAAATGTTATTTGCCGGAAACACAAAACGTTGATTTTTCGAATTATTTGGAAAGAACAGCAATTGCATCAATGAAGTAACCTTTGTCTTCGCACCACATTTTGCACAAGTACAAACTAAATTACCGCCATTTTTAGCATCAATATGTTTTATATAAGCAAATTGACTTTTTGCTAATTTATTAATTACTACATGGGCGCTTTCAGTTAAGGCTAGTGCAACAGCTTCTTTACGTGCTGTATCAGTTGCCGTTTGCGTATTATCAGCAATAGCATTTGCCAACCATGCATTAATGGCTGTATTGATAAATTCATAGATTTCCTGAGATCTAGAATTCAAGACTTCAACCTTATATTTAGTTGGGTTAGAATTCGTCGATAAACGCAGTCTACGGTAGATATCATCAGCCGAAATATCTTCAGGTTTTATGGAAAATGAAGAGTAATCGCCATTAGTTTGCGTTTTCTGTAATTGCTCTAAGATGTCAGATGAAATCATAGTACAGGCTTCGCTACAAAATGCTTTCAAGTCAGGATCGTCGATATTTTTAACAAGGGTTGTATTAAGTTGTAGCATACTTGTCATCTGCGGAATATGTACAGCGGTAGAAGTTGAAAGCTGTCCAACCATTTCATGATAATAAGATACAAAATCAGAGAAATTGTATGAAGAATATGATGCTGTTGCATACTTATGTAAAGCTTCTGCTGTCTCTAAATCAGAATCTGCTGTTAAAGGAAATCCCAATTCCTTACATTTTGAGGCATAACTCAGCATCAATTTTGAATCATCTTCATCAAGATCATCTTGCAGGGCTATACCCGTTTCCTCTACTTGATCAACTTTTGCAAAATCATCCATACTGAAATTAAGTGGTGCTGAAATATCAGTAGTAATTGGATTTACATCATCTAAATCATCAACATCAGCAATCTCTGTATCAGAATCAGTAGAAACTGTTTCGATTGATTCAACCACCGGATCACCATTAGCAGTCTGTAAATCCTCATCAATATCATCCAACGAATCATCAAAATCAGATTGCATTTGTTTTAAAAATGCACTATTGTCCATTTTGCACCTCCTTATCTATTTCAGTAACATGTTTTTGTAGTAAATCAAAGAAATCATCGATCTGCATTAAAACAGGATGCTCGCCAAATTCATCAGTAATATTTCCCCTGGCAGCACCTGCTCTAAATTTTGCAGAGGAAGATGGATTCGTGTACAGAATAAATGGAGCTGATTGTAATGCTGTACACAATCTAAACTCAAAATATTGAATACCAGTCTCGCCAATACTTGCTTTGTTAAGAATGCTAATAAGCTGACTTTTAGTCAAAGAGGCTCCCTTAAGAATTGAAGAACCTGTGACGCACACATCTAGCGTTATTACACCCTGTCTGCGCAAAGAGTGATGAAACAATCGCTCAGCATTTGCAATATCAATAAGAGATTCATAAACATTATTTATAATATCTGGTGCATAGACACCCCTTGAATAACAGAAATAACGAACTCCGCCTTCCTTATCAATGGCATTTGCTAAATCCTTAGCGCAGCACAGTCCATCAAATAACTTGAGAGAATTGCTTCCAAGAGATTCAATACCTAAGCGGCTAATCAATTCTGGAAAGGTAACATCGCCATTCTTTAGCGTTTCTACTGCAACTGCAAAATCACGTTCTAATGAGGAACCTGTTTCGAGTGGCCAGTTTTCATATGGAACATCAAAAATATCCAAAAAAGAACCAGTAGGAAAAATACTTTCCCTGCCGGTTCTTTTTAATCTCTCATCATAACTTCGAAACAGGCTTATAATTCGTAAGCAGTTTGCTTCACCAAGGCGTTCAATATTAGATCTTGACATAAATTCTGCCATTTGACAAGCTTCCTTCTGATAACATTTTGGATCACAACATGTAAATTGCCGTAAATTATTTTTAATAATATTTTCACTACCACAATCACAAGTGTCTGGAAAATATTTATGATACTTTTTAGGAATCAGACCTGTCTTCTTTGCTTCCACAACTGAAACCCAGTCCTTGTAAGCATCATAATGATCATGATCTTTTTTCATTTCTTCGAATGTCATATTATTCCTCCGTTGTTATATCATCAGAAGGATTATCAACTACTTGCATATAGGAAATTACTTTTCCGCCACCTTCAATGTTAAGAACTTCCATCTGAACGCGGCAGACACCCTGCTCATCAAAATCTTTGAAGTAGTAAAATGGTACTTGGATACGATATTTCTTACCCTTATACTTTGCATCTAACCAGTAAATTTCCATACCATCGTCAATAATTCCACGCTTAGCTGTGTAAGATACATAATCATAAACATAATCTCTACTTATTACATTATAAGTAGCCTTTATGTCAACACCATTGATGTCCTTCAGATAATCACCAGCTTTATATACTTTTGAAGTCGTTTTATTTTTGGTACTTGCGTTGTAATCTGGAGCACCAGGATCAATAGCATTATCATCTACCAGAGAGTTATCTTCCTTAGAATAAACAGGATTACCATTCTCATCATAAACAAATTCAGTAGAAGTATCTTCTTCACTTACATCCTGAGTTGCAGGCGTAACATCATTGTCGGACACCTGCGGCTGCTCAGACTTATTTAAAGAAAAATAAACAGCGGCAATTACAAGTACACCGACAATTCCTAAAGCTATGTATATCATTTTCTTATCTGTTTTTGGTTTAGTCTCAATGTTAAAATCATCGTCATCAAATGAATCACTCTCCTGAGCCTTTGATTTTGTAGATTCATTTACTTTTGACTGCTTTGTATGATTTTGCATTTTTTGAGTACCATCACTAGAACTACTTGAAGCAGCCCGCCTTCCGGTAGGTTGCTTCTTTGTATTCACAATTGCGTTCTTATCAAACCCAATTGGCATTTATTTCACCTCCATTAACTTATTGCAACAAGTTTCTTGTTAAAAGATTATAGATTTCAGTAACTTTTGCATCAACAACATTCAAATCAACTTTATCTGTGATGCAGATCCATTTATCAAGATTACCGATAGGATCCTTAAACACAATCTGATAACCTGATGTGCAGCTAAGGCCAGCTAAATATTTCTTCAACCTCGTGAGCTGCCAATCCGTAATATAAGGAATCCTTAACTGATGATTGATAAGCTGCAGAGTCTCATACTTTGATTTAACAACTAACAAATCATTTACAGATTTTGCATTCTTAACAGATAAATCAAGATCCATTGTAATATCATAATCTTCCTGTTCAAAAGTAGTTGATCTTTCATAAGTAACACCAAACTGGTCATCATCAAATGACCAGTAGGAATCATCTGCTTCTTCGCATCTGAATTTATGATCCAGAGCATCAATCTCATCTAAATCATCGAAAGCCTCAATTGCACTATCAGCTACAGCATCCTCAGGCTCTACTGCAGGTACTACATCCTTAACATTCTCATTATGTAATTGTTTGTGATTACCATCAGAATCAATAACCTCTTTACCCTCAGGAAATTGCGTTAAAGCCCAGGATTCAAGTCTACTTCCCCACATTGCATCATAGAACTTATCTTCGTCATAGATTGGCTTTCCACTCGAATCTAATCCAGCTGCGACAATTCTATATTTTTCTTTATCAACTTTTCCATTTAATGGATAATCATTGACATAAGCACGCACTGTATAATTATCAAATTTCTGTAGCAAACTTGGCACATCGATTGGGCCATTATCAATATCAACAACAGAGCGAATAACTTCTCCAATACGATCCTGAACATACTGCTCTCTTAATGGTTTAATAAAATCCCATGGATGATCAAACCAATACCCCTGCTTAGGATCACCATTCTTTAAAAACTTAGGATCAGTTTTCTCCGGACTGAAATCGCCATTATCCCATTTCTTGATCATTCGATCAACAAAGAATACAGGAGCTTCCCTGGCATCGTCTTTGCACTCAGCCCATGTATCACCGATGTTGATACCAACAAAGTATTTCGTGTGTCCTTTCATTGTAATCATACAAGATTCTTTTACAAGCTTGTAAATATACATCGGATGCAGACTTTTATGTACACTAGCTAAAAGTTCGTCATGAATAAGCATATGCCAAATTACTTTATCTTCTATCCCTTCCTGTACACATCTCCAATAAAAACGTGTCAGAATCGTTCTGTACACTTCAGCAGCAAATGATTGAATTGGAAAGTTTCCTGCCTTACGACGTATACCAGATTCATCAGCAGTAAAGACACCCTTTGCTCTTCTTGCCTTATCAGCTGGAGTCTGACCTATATTGTCAAGATTGAAAAGTCTATAAAATCCAAGCTTATTTGTAACTCTACCTAAATGAACTGGTATCTTGTTACCATTATCATCAAGTAAATATTGTTTAGTCTTTTTGTCCTTCTCCCAAGCATCAATAAAGTTCCTGTAATCATCTGAAACATACCACTCTTCTAAAGCCTCTTCTCGTGCGTTACCAAGTAACTCCATAATAGGTGCGTTGCGCTTCTTCCATTTATCGAGTGTCACGCGTGTGTCAACCATGTGCTCTGATGAAGTGTCACCATGCATAGTCTCACATAAGCTTCTATCACCAAGACCGTAAGGCACACCGAAAGAAACGCTCTTTGAATGCTTTCGCTCATACTTCGTAATCTTATATGCTGGTTTAGCATTAACCATTGAAGCGGTCTCTGTGTGGTAATCACGTTCTGGATTCTTCATTTTATCAACCATTTCTGTAAACCCAGCTAATGAAAGCATGATACGATACTCAACCTGCGACATATCAAAATCCAATACATAATGATCATCATCATAGGATCTAACCAAAGCCTTTAAATTAGCTTTCATTGTTTGACCTGGATTTGCTATACGTCTTGTCTCAATTCTTGCCATGTTATAACTCTTAAAAAGTTTTCCCTCAAGATTTTCAGTAAGAATTGGTTTATAGTACGAAGTATACTCTTTGTTTAAAGAAGCGTACTGCTGTAACAGCAAGGCAAGCGGATACTCAAGTTTATTAAATTCATCCGCTGAGATTAAGCACATACCTTCTGCCTTCTTCTGATCTGCTTCTGACCCATTCTTTAAAGCTTCATACTCAGCGCGATCAGCGCCATAGCACAAAATATCCTTTTCAAGCTTTCTGGCATCACTATGTTCAGTACGCTTAAAACTTACAAGTTTCTTCATGACGTACTTGTCAACTTTTGGCTTTTTAACTTTACCATCTGTGTAAGCAATAATAGGGTAATGAAGTATTTCGTACAATACCTGAATAAGAGACGCGGCTTTAAACTCAAAATGATATGTAGCACTTGAATCCACATGGATATTATTTATTTTTTCATTATACTCTTCCTCTGAGCACATACCAGACATGTAAGCAGATTCAATTAAAACACGCTGACTTGTATAATCCTGATAAGCACCAACATAGCTATAAGCAGCTTCCTTGAGAATATTAATATTCTCTGCTGTCTCGTTAGCAAGATTAACAACTTTATCTGGATAAGTCATCATTCCATAATATTCACTAATGGCAAGAATATTAGAAAGGTCTACATCCTGCTTTAAGTAATAATGCCACATACTATCTGGCATTAACTTACGTAAAGCAAAGAACAATTTACGTGTGTAATCTACATCGGCGCATCCATAAATGTTTGCAACTTCTTCATCAACCAAATATCGGTATTTGTCTTCATTTCCGCGTCCAAGAATATCAGTTAATTCTGGTGTCTCATGCCCAAATAATTTACGTGTCAAAAGTTTAAGCTTACTATTACCGCGTACAGTTTGCGGATTCAAATCGAAAGCCATCTGCAATGTATCTGCATTGAACCATAATGCAATGTTATCAGTCTGATAACAGGTTCTTCGATCGAATGGAAAGTTATGACCAATTAAAAAGAACCAATCACGTTGCACTGTGACAGATTTCTTTGCTAAATGGCTCAATGATTTCACATTTGATCCTGCTGTAGACCAACTATCCACATTATCAGTGTTAAACAAATTCATTTTCTGTGGATTACTTAATCCGCATTCCGAATCTTCTGGCAATTCCCAGTATTCAATCGTTCGCTCACCTTTATACCAAGTAAAAAGCTCTCCTAAACGCTTCATTACATAATGTATATCAACATTCGTAAAATGTTCCATATCATTAAAGATTGCAACTCCCTGATCGTCTTCCCAGGATAACTGAATTGATACGCAATGTGACCGGCTCGGATTATCAACTGCGAGATTTACAGTATTAAGACCAGTTGTCTCTACATCTAATGATATTACTGGCAATTCACCAGACTCATGACACTTGATAGCATACCTAATAATTGGTGTCATTACTTTAGTTTCAAAATCATACACATTTTTCACATTTGAGTAATTCTTTAAAACTTTATCACCAACATGATACCAGCTCATATCAAGTACATTGTCCAAATCACTTCGGCGAATAGTCTTAATTGTAGCCACAAGAAAACGATTTGTCTCCTGACGACTTATCTCATGCAGCTGTAAATTCGTTGATGGTAAACGCAGTTTAAACTCCTGTAATTGTAATGAAATTACATTGTAAGAGAGTTTAATAAAAATCTTCTCACCATCCATTGCACGAAATGCATAACTTATCTTTGAATTAGAAGCTTCAAATGTGTGCACAAATCCATTTTCTATTGACTCATTTGATGAAATCAGAACATCCTCTTTTAAAAAAGTAAAATTATTGGCATATGAAATACCATCGAGAATGATACGAATAGCGTCGCACTCACCCCAAGCTTTTACTTTTCCTGTAACTAAAGACTTTGAATAAACACCAATTAAATAATCTTTGGGATTAACATCTGCAAGGTCTTTATAACTTGATAATATTTTATCAAAATTATCAACATCATTTAGATTCTGCGTACTAAACAAATAGTACATTTTCTGCTTTGATAATGTCTTAATTGCCAAAGCATATTTGTCAGAACCTATTCTAACATCTCCTGCAATTATCACAAACAAGTACCTCCTTAGTTGCATACTCGTATTTTTCATAACACTTAGGTGCTAATGTAAGCGAGCCAAACGGCTCATAATTTAACGTAAGATCACAGAGCATTGGATCATCAGTTGTGATAACCAATGATGAATAATTACGACTGCGGCACACTGCATCACCTAATTCAGAACGTGCAGCACTAAAGCATGAAATCAAATAATCCTGGACGCCATGAACTTCCATTAGTAATGGTCTAATAATCTCAAAAGCTAACTGATCAATAAAATGATCGCCATAAGTGTTAAATGTTTCTTTAACATACTTTTGCTTTGAAATAAAGTATTCATCAAGCTTTGGATCCACATCGAACAAATCATTAAACCTTGCTGAGGAAGTCGGAGTAGCCGGGCGCAGTGACATAATGTTAGCACTAATCTCATGATAATTTGGGATACTCCGTATTTTCTCCATATCACAATCACTGACAATATGTAAAAAGAAATCCAGACAGTCTTCAAAACTGATGATGATCTGGTACTTCTTCGCATACAGTCCAACACCTAAAGCTTCCACGTCAAAAAGATTATCCGCGCAAAGATCATAACCTATGTCTTCGTACTGTCTTCCATGTGCAATACGCCGCTTCACGTCTTCAATGTACTCATCTACAACATCTTTGTGACTACAGTTTGTAAGCTTGCGAATTGCATCAAAATCAGTATTTGGATCCAATTGGAAATCTCTGATTCTAACATAGCCACCGAATTTACGCATATCAGTCGTACGTCTGCGAGATTTAAATAAATCTACTTGCATATTTAAAAATGCCCTCCTTCGCTTCAGGTTGTATTGAGGATACTTCAATAGAAGAAGCATCCATCCTAATCTTAACAAACTCAGCATGATCAAGATCATAAAGAGTATCAGGCGGTAATGTCACGCCATAATCACTAAGTATTTTTTGATTTAATGTTGTGTGTATTGTTTGCTGAGAACCATCAGCAAAATGAAATATTACAAATCCAATACCATTTTCTAATTCTTCCATGAAACCTCCTAAAAATAAGTGCAGCTATTACGCTGCACTTACCTATTAATATCTTCGAATAAATTGAATATCCTCATCTGTCATGCTATGATGCTCAGCAACGAAGGAATCATGACGTACGCTGCAAGCAATACCATCCTTGTGATAATACACATCTGAAACTGGGCCCTCTTTACAGATCAAATGTCCATCTTTTTGTGCAAACCCATATGAAGTGAATGTTGCATGAGAAGCAAGTATCTTTGAGTTCAATAAGTTCTCATCACTACTTGTAAAGCTATCAAATGTAATTTCATCATTTAATTGCTTCAATGTATTCTGCAAAACAGTAGATTCCACATTAGCATTTTTACTAGCTGACATTGTTTTTACGTCAACGCAGTCGGCTAATATATTTAAATTACCTACCACATCTGAAAATGTACTAAGCATATAATTAAACGCCGTAATTATTGTATTAGAAGACCTTTTAGATGTCTCAATAACATACTGTGCATTTTTAACCATATCCGGATGAGTGTAACTTTTAAAATCACCCTCACACAAAAATGAAATTTCTGAAAGTGATGAAATATGATCAGGAACTCTCAGCACTGGCAGAAACTCAACTAAACTAGCTGAAGTTGTAAAAGATGACAAAGCAATATTTTTCTTAATAGCAGAATTTGTAGCATCTTTACCATCACTCATTTCTGGTTTTATGCAGTACATTATACTAAAAACCTTTTCAAGATAAGGTTTAATCCAGCTATAAACATAGTAAATATTAAAGATATTATCGAACTCTAATTTGTCAAATTCTGATTTCTTAAATTGTGTACGGAAAAACAAATTGTGCACAAACAGCAGACCATGAACTCTACTCGATAGTGCTGTTTCCAATAAATTTAAAATCTGATTCTTTGCTTCAACCTGCTGTTGTAAACCCATTTTCTCCTGGGTATCTACAGATGCCTGTATTTCAGAATAAAGATCTTGAAGCTCACTTTTCAAAGACTCTCGTTTTTCTTTAATGCTACTTAGTACATGAGGTAATGAGCAGCAAAACAGATTATCAGAGTCGACTATTGGATACCCTTCAAACCTTTGAACACGTTCCAAAATATACAAAAACTGAATAGCAACAAAATAAGAACTCGGTCCTGCTGTATCAATCATCGGATGTTCATCATCCGGAAGAAAGTTAGTGCAGTTGCCTGCAACACTGCAAAGAAAATTTAGTGACTGTAAATAATCATATTGATCCATTGTCTGTCCATAGGCTGAAGCTGGCTGGTATTTGAAATGTGGATAAACGCCACGAAACATACCTTCATTACTTGGATTAATTAAAAAATGAACAAGGTCTAGTCCAGCATTAGCCATCTGCTCTTCTACGCTAACAGTTGTGCATTTATGCGTGACCACGTAGGCAAAAGTTGTCAACTTGTCACCAAGCTGTGCAAATTCTGCAATATACTTAATTGACTTTGCAGATGATAAATACGAGTCTACATACTCATTTGCTAAAAAACCATTGAGTTTATAGGCAGTTCTTGTTGTATCTTTTGAATCTTTGATCTCATTCAAAAGCTGCTCAACGGCTTTATACCCATGAATATATTCGTCAAATGTCCTAAAGCGCTTCAAGTAATCAGCGTCTCTGAAAATGATGACAGGGAAATCATATATCGAAATACCTGTCTTTGCTTCATTACGATTGATGTAAGAGATTAGTTCATACATTGCTTCGTAACCCTGCATCAAACTTTCAAAACGTTCGCTCTCAGAACCATTGATATGTACCCCTATGCCATCAACTGCAAACAGGTGGCATCCATCACTTGATCTTATTTTTGATGTAATCTCATACAATTTATCTATAATTGATTGCAGATCGTATGCCATAACACTTCGTGCAAATCTATCATCAAGATAATCTGCATATTCGCATCTTGTTTTAATTTTACCGAGCTCTGTTGAACCTGAGCATGCACCGATGGAGTCTGTACTTGTGTCAAATTTAATGCACCGATAATACTGAGAACATTCTTTAATAAAGCTGTTAACCAATGGCGTCATTGCACGATCACAATGATGCGAAAAAATATCATAAGGAACATGCCCTTTATGACTAAAGATGATGTAAGATGCTTTATTAATCTTTGTACAGATATCAATAAAATCAATATCATTTGTGTCAGTTTCATCATTTAGTTCTTTCAAATTCAACAATGAAACGCTACCATCATCAGTTTCGATATCCTGACCACGACCTTTTACAACTGAACCAAGTTGCGCTGTACTATTATTCGCATACCACAGCTTAACTGGAACACCACAAAGTGCGGAATTTGGATCACCAGTTATTGGCTCAAAAGCATGACTGTTCATACTTAATCCTTTAGTATAGATACGTCTGAAATCATCTCGTAATAATTCAAAGTCTTCATCACTCATTCTTGACAAAGCTCTTCCTGGCCAGCGTGAATTAATAACATGACTGATTGCTGTACGAAATGGTTTCTTAAACAAAGGAGAAGCAACGTAATGAATAATCAATGCATTTGAAGGTGTTGTCAGTAGGATCTGCATAATCTGGCTATAGAACCCTTTTAGTGCTGCTTCACCTAATTTACTCTGTAAAGAAAATCGAGTGATTTTATTATGAACGGCATTTGCAGAACCTTCTTTCAAGATGGGTTGTGTAAAAAACCATACAATAGCAGCATAATCATGATTAAGATTTTTTTCTTCAGCAAGTAAATCTATCTTGCGATTAATCTGTTCTCGTGACTCATTTAGTTTCTTTGCCATTGCCGGATTACTTTCTACATCAGCATGTAACCCATAAGCTTTCTGTGTTTCATACTCAATCAATTGTGTTGCATACTTTTGATACCCAGCATTTGCTAAAACAACTCCAAAAACAAACTGAATATCTGGAACACTAAAAATAGAATCATAATAAGCTTTTAATCTCATTTTTACTCCTAGTGAAATACAATAATCAAAATGACAATAATAATTACAAGTTTCAATAATAAAGGAAGCTTCCAAAAGATTTCAAAAATAGTATGAAGAATCTGTTGGATTATCCAACATACAGCAACAAAAATAAGTATAAAACCTTTCTGTATAGTAAATACCGTACTCTCAAGAATCTTTGAAGCATAACCTTTTACAACTCTATAATCGACCTTATCACTTTTTTCCAAATTACATTTATGACAAGCTGCAACTAAATTAAACCTTGAGTTTCTACCAAGTGGGCTATTTAATGGCATAATATGGTCAACATCAACATTGTGTGTCCCAAGCAAAGGTCTGTGGCAATAAGCACATGTCCAAATGCACCCAAACAGACCTGGATTATGCTTAAAATATTCAGCACGATAATCCATTTTGGCACGCTTGCGCTGACTATATGTCAAACCGTCATTTCGTCGATTCATCATTATCTACTCTTTTCCTCAAAAAGTTTCTACCAACAGTAGCAAGTGCAATACTTATGCCTGCAAATAAAAATGCAAGTATGAATTTCTTGTATCTCGGCATTTTTGTTAATGTAGCAACTACTTTCTTGTAAGCAGTATTAGTTGTCGTTGTAATCGATTTATCAGGATAGTACAAAGTCACAGTATCTGTATTTGTCTGATAATCTACAGATGATTTATCACCAGTAGACTGATCCTCTGTACTACCTGTATCTTGTAATCCTGAACCAATTTCAGTGTTAGAATCAAAAGAGAAATAACCCTTTGCCTGGGCACTGATTGGCACAGTAAAAAGGAGCACTAACATTAGTGCTCCTTGCAAAACAAAACGTTTCATTTAAAACTCCATTTTCACCGGTGAGTCATCAGAAGACTCAGCTACATCATCTTTCTCAAGGTCAGACTCAACAGATTCATCTAAATCAGACAACCCATCATCAAAATCATCTAATGAAGAATCAAGATCCTCTTCTTCTGCATTTGACTCTAGTGACCATGATGTGTCTTTGGCTATCTCAGCAACAGAATCTGATACATCTGAATCAAATAAATTCATACTCTGTACCCCAGCTGAATTAGATTGATCAGTCGAAACTTCCTCATCTAAATTGAATTCATCTGAGTTAAAATCAGATGGTACATATTCAGCTTCAGTATTTTGAGTATTTGACTCGAATGTCATTGCATGTGGTGTATCTGTGTTGCTTGGTGAAACAGCTGGTTCCTCAGGAATTGTGTGAATTTCATCACCTAAATTAGAGAGATCTAAGACTTCCGGAGTAAACGTAAAATTGTCCAAGTCAAACTCATTAGTTTGATCTACAGACATATCTACTGATTTATAAGTAACAGGTGCTTCTAATACACGTTTTGGTGCTGGCTTAGGAGTTCGTTTCAATACGACTCCAAAATGCTTTGGTTGCATTGTGGTGAGATTAGTCCCAACAGCAACGGAACCTAATAATGAGTTATTGTAGTTATAATGGCTCTTATAACTATCTACACACAAACTTGCTGCGACACTTTGAATTCGCTCAAATGACAAGGCAGCCATTGCACCTGAAGTATTCAAAATTACTTCAGGACGTGAACTAAGCTTAGGTGCAAATTTAACACCGGGTGCTTTCAAAAGACTTGTAATCTCATAAGACTTTCCTTGCTCAAAATCAGGATTATTAGAGTAATAAACAAATCCTTGCAGATTTTGAATACGTGCAAAAATTTCAAAGTGTCTGGCATTAATATCAATACCTTTATTTGCAAAAGTGTAGAAATAATTTTCGAGCCAGACTGTCTGTTTCTTCCGATAAACAAACTCAAAAGCTTTTGTATCTCGTACGCTCTTCTTACCTTCAGAAACAGTAATTGCAGTAATTGTCTTTGGGTTAACAATTAAAGAAGTCAGAGGCTGCGATGCCTCTACCCAGTCACCCTCTTTAACAACCAATAAGTTCGCTGGTACGACCTTAGGAAATGCACAAGGTGGTAAAGTTTCCCTTGAAACAGTTGGGCAATCACCAGCAAAACTACACCCATTACATAAAGTACAGCTTTTGTCAATTGGTTTGATACTAAGCGTTACAGCTTCACCCAGCGGCTCAATATGAACATATCCATTGCGAGGTGCTACTAAAGCACAATCTTTTACTGAACCGTCAAGCAAACTACTAAATCGCTTTACACCATCATTGATAGCGGCACCTGCAGTACCACCCTGATTAACTAAGGAAATCGTTAACTGGGCTGATGGCTCGCCAACTGCCTGTGCAGATTCAGTACCAACGAAATCGCCAACTCTAGGGAAGGTTAATGATGAAAACTTTAAACCATAGCAGTGAGCACAAACACCATGCTCACTATGACAATCAAGTAAAATACGTACTGGAACACGCCTAAGATTCTGCTGTTCAATATACTGCACTGTCTTTTCTGTTGTAAGTTCAATCATCCTACCAGCTTCAGGATCATACATATATGTTGAATACTTAAGATCACGGCACTGTCTGTGCAACAGTAATGACTTGCTGCAAGGATCCATTTTATACCACAATGAGTAAGTACCATCGGATGTTGTAATTGATGGCATTGTCAATTTCTGAATTAATGAAACTGAATGCATTGTAAGCATCTTATCCTTTAATGTATTGCGTAACTTCATCATTGAAAGTTTATCTGCAACAGACAATACAGATCCAACCATAGAATTAACAGAAGCTTCCAATAAACTTCCATCTGCAAGCTGTAGTGAATGAAAACCGTTATTGCTCAAAAGTGTAGCGAAGCAATCATCAGTAATTTCCGTATTATCACCTTGCAAGCCAAGCAGCTCTAACGATTGCTTGTCATTTGGATCAATCATCTTACCAAGCAAATTATTCTCAAACCATATACGAGATGGAACTAAAGTGGTTCTTGAATCATCAAGCTGTGAGTATTTAACATCATACCACCAATTAGTCTTACCGCAATCATTCTCAACAATCTGCACACCGCTAGTCATATAAACACCTTTATGTGTAGCATAACCCGCCTGCGGTGTCTCATTCTGTGTTGATGCTAAACCTTGCTTAACACTGTAACTTGTCATGTGAACATCAAAAGAACTTAATCCATTTAAGAAATTATGTGTGACAGGTGTCTTCAATGAGCTAACCTTATCTTTCTGTAACTGTGGTAAGAAACCGCACATACGCATAATCTGATCAGCTTTGCCCCTGGCTCCGGAATCGAGTAAAATAAATATATTATTATTTCTCTGAGTTTTACTCAGTTTATCCATGATTGTGTCCATGACATTTGCATGAACGCCTTTCATATACTCAGAATCCTTGTCCCCAGTTCCATTGTAGTACAGCGTCATAATTGCATCATTTTTATCATCCTCAGAGATTAATCCGTCATAGCAATCCTGCTCAATCTGAATTTTCAAGTCGCTTGCTTTATCAAGACCCTGCTCACAAATATCAGTCAGATCTTTGTTATCAAGATCAATTAACTTTGGATCAGTAAGTTCCTCACAAGGATCTACAGGCTTAAGCATCATATCCTCTAGCGATAAAGAAATTCCAAATTTATCAGCATAGAAAAATCCAAGTTCAGTTAACATTTGCATCTTATCAATGCAATCATTTCCGATCTTTTTATTGATATCCATGCAAATATCAGCAATCTTAAAATATCTAAAATTACCGGTCTTTACATTACCACCGGATCTCCAAATACCATCATAAGCCATTTCACAGTACAAATTGTTTTTCAAGCCCTGAATCTGCAATGGATTGGTAAACTCTTCATCAGTCAAGCCATCAACAATGTAATTCAAATAAATGCGCCCTGCAGTACCAATGTATCTATGATCATTCACAGTAACGCATGCTAAATCGTAAGTATTAATCAATTCAGCTTTCAAATCGCTCTCAAGCTGCTCAATATTCTGATAATGATTAACATCTTTAGCAGAGAACTGTACATAAGTTGCGTTGTTTTTCAGCATCGTTGCACAATAAAGACCGAGAACAACATCCTGTGTATGCTTTAAGATTAAAGAGCTATCCTTTGGGTTGATGTAGTCAACAGCTGGGCTAAGTAATCTCAATGCTTCCTCTTTTGCTTCTTCTGACATTAAAGCCTGCAACCACATTTGATCGCCATCGAAATCGGCATTATAACCAGAGCACACTAAAGTGTGTACGTTGACGGTGTTTTCAAGAACAATCTTAGGCAAATAGGCACGTATTGCATACTTATGCAATGATGGCTGTCGTCCAGAAAGAATAACCTGCATTGGGAAATCATTTCTTCCCTCAACAACATCATAAATTAACTTTGTAACAGTATCATAAGCCTGCTTACCATTGTAAGCAAAAGTCCCTATCAACTTTGAATCCCAGAATTTAATGAAACGTGCCTTATCACGCTTAGAGCACAGCAGCAAAGCTTGTACTAAATCATTTCTATTACGACTGGAATTACGTGAATTAAGCGAAATAGAGGCAAGCTGTCCAATCAAAATTGATTCATACATCTTGGTTGCCATTGTAATTGGCACACCAATTTCTGTTGGCTTCATTCTTGTATCATGCGCTGGTGTAATTGTTGTACGACCAGAACAGAAAACACGTTTCGACTGTACATTAGTTCTTAACTTACCGTGATCACCATTTTCATTGTCTGAACCGCTAAAATAAGTCTTGATATTCTTGTGCTTAGCTTCATCCTTTGTAGGCGTTGACTGTAATCCACAAAAACTTTTAATTCTGTCATAAACAGCATACATAGTTTCCACATTACGATTACGCTCTAAAGCGTCAACTGCAGAAATAATTCTTGCGTAATGCCAATCGAAATCAACATGTTCTGTCTGCTTGCTATTTGCAAACTTTGGTCTGTAGATCTGTGGCATTACAGGAAATGCACTAATGACGTAGTCTTCAAGAGTTTCAGATGCATTGAATGTTGAAACAAAATGGTACCAAGTAAGCCGATCTAAATAACCACTCTCATTTGACAAATCGGCTTCAGAAGGATCTTCAATATTATTTCTCTGTAACCAACCGTCACATGCACTCTTAGCAGCCTGCTCAAGATTTTTAGTATCCATATACTGGAACATCATAACAAGTGCATCCATTCCAGTAACAATATCTTCTGTAGCATCTACATCAGCAGGGCAATCTGCATAATCTTCATTGTTTGCTGGTAACTTCGCTGTGCGATATAAATTAAACATAGGCACTTTAGAAGTAACCTCACCTACAGCTAAAATACCCTGCATAATAAGTTCTGCAGTATCTTTATTGAACGTTTTAGAATTATTGGTTCTAATAAGCGAAAGAATACGTGAATTACAAATAAAATTAGGATGTACCAACTTCATATGTAAGTCAATCCAGCCCCATCTATTACGTGACTGATCTTTCTCCTCCAGTTTTCGAGAACTGCCCTTAAAAATCATTGCATTGTGCAAATTTTCTACACTATCAACTGGAACAACTGAAAACGAATGAATAAGATCATCTGTTAATGGTCTGAACTCAAATGTATGTTCATCAAGGTTTGTTTTAAAATCAACACCAAGACTTCTGTAGCAGGCAAGCATTGTAGCTTCATTGCTATTGTTACCAGATACATAATATGGTGCAGCTCCACCATCCTCAAATTCCTTACGGATATGACTTCTCTGTGCAATATCAGTTGACTGAAAACTGTAAATCTCCTGCAAAACATGTGTCGCATTGACACTCATTAAGCACCATGCTTCCATCTCACCAAAACTTTGCCCACCGTCTAATTTGGAACTTTGTCTTGGTTGCATGTATACCGGATCAACTGGAGCAGCCATACCAATTGCATGATATTTTTTCTTAACCATATGATGCAGTTTATACATTGAGATAGTACCCCAATGTATAGGACGCTTGAAAGGTTTACCAGTTCGACCATCAATAAAATAAGATGGTTTTACATTATGAACCTCTTTCATATCCAAAACAAACTGTAAATCATTTGGATTATAAGGTGAAACTGTTGATGTTGCATTTTCCTGACGTAAGCACTCAGACAGATCAACATCCAAGAACTGTGACAGATTCTGTCGTGATGGTACACCAAGTGGATTTAAAATAATCTGTAATCTAAAACCTGTCTCTGGATCAAAAGGCATTTGTTCTGCAGGCACAATCTTAGCGACAACACCTTTATTACCACAACGACCTGCAAGCTTATCTCCTATCTCAATTACATTTCTTTGTGCTAAAATTACTTCGGCTACTTCCTCATTGTTCTTATGAGTGAAACCTGCAAAGACAACCTGACCGCTTTGATTCATTTTAAGATATTTGTACTTCTGAATCGGTGTATCTTTTGTTTTGGAAATTAGCTCCTTTGCAATCACCGGATCACCTGGATTTAAATAAGTGCCTAATTTTGGAAGACCATTTCCCTCAAAGTACGAATACTCATGCTCATAAAGACCAAATTCCTCATGCTCTGTATCTGAAAATACTTTAGCTTCCAAAATAATTCTTGTAGTAAAAATGCTAGTAAGAACATCATCAAAAACAAGTTCATCACTAATTGTGATTGAATCATCAATGGTTGAACCTTCCCATGTCTTATAACCAACACGTAAATTCTTTGTTAAAGCTAACCCTTTTGACAGGTCAGCTTCAGAAATTTTCTGAACACCTGTGCTGAGGCAATCTTTATGCTTACGATCTTTCAAGCTGCAAGAATTGCTGTAACAAATAATATCATTCGGATGATAAATGTTATCTGGTACTGCATGAATATTATAAGTAAACAATGTATTGTCTGTTGTCTGCATACTGTATGGCACTTCAAAAGTAAAAGTCTTAACTGGACTACTAAGATAGGATCCCAATTCTTTGTGAACTGACTTAAGTATCTCATCCATTGCAAGAATCTTGAAAGTTAAATGCATGGTGCCGTGTGAAGTGTGCTTAGAAACAAGCTCAATGTCACTTGATAAAATAGCATCCTTATGTTGCTCAAGCTCTGCATTATGTGCAACGCTTGATTTATAAAAATCTTCAAGTATTGTTTCTGCACGATAAAATCCATAATCCAGCATAGACTCACCACCACCGTTAACATATGGTCTTTCCATATGTGCCATAGGTGAGGCCTGTGACAGCTGATTACATCCCATAGTAATACGTTTACCATCAGAATGTCCAGGGAAAGGAATACAAGCATGCGAGATTGACATGCCAGAGTAAGGTGAGCACTCCTTATATGAAATGTTCTTCACATCAGTTGATACAATATCTCCGTTGTATCTTGCAGTAATATATTGCTTTGGATTACCGTCTTCATCTAAGAATGTCTCGTTCCATTCTGCAATATAACGATCAGTTTCTTCGATTGCAGTTAAATAAACTGGCTCTTCGCTGATAACTGTACCGTTCTCAACTTTTAAGTATGGTACTGTAATTAATCCAGACTCATTAAGTTTTGAATTCATTGTACGGTACTGTACCGATGCAAGTTTCTTTGATTCCGGAATGTCAAAAGGGTCAGTTCTTCCATGCTGATGATCCTGAATAGTAACAAGATTATCGTCAATATTCTTTAAATTAGCGATAGTGGATTTGTAATCCTTTGAAACAAACGACATTACATTACACATTTCTGACATTTGCCCAAGCTTTAAATCTGAAGAGCGTATCTGATCAATAAATGCATCAATCTTAATATCCTTATCATAGCTAACAATATACTCCTGAAGATTGGTGGATGAACCTTTTTCACTGTAAGCCTTCTTCACTCTATGAATTACGCTGTCAAGATCAGAATCAATGATATCAAGCACACGTTTATCGAAAGGGTACAACACACGGTTAGTTAAATCAAATTCCTTATCATAAACATCAAGTCCTTTTAAATTACCAACCCAAATATCGAAAATGGTGAAAATATCATCAAGAGATAATTCATCATCTTCAATGTCTCGTGTCAATGTTCTAACATTACCATCAAGATCCTTAACTTTTATGGAAGCAAGAGAAGAAGAATTTAATGTGTCAATATCAGAAAGACTAAGTACAGTATTTGCAGCCAGTTTGCATTCTGGGATATCCTCCAATAAAGTGTAGTTTAAAGCGCCAAACCAGTATCTAGCAAATCTATGCAGTGTAAATTCCGCATCATTGTAAATTACAGTGATTTCATGTAATTCAGTAGCATCCAGTTCACGTAAAAGCTGCGCTGATAATACAGTGCCAGCCTTTATTTTAACATTATTTGAAGAAACATCTTTTGCCAAAACTTTGCCAGTTGCACGATAACTAAAACTCTGCATATACTGAATACGTTGATAAGAATGCTCACCCTTACTGAAATAATTTGTGTTAAATAAGCTCTTCTTTATTTCAGTAAGCTTAGCACTAATTGTACCGCTATCTGCATTCTTAGCAGCTGATGCACCAAAGATGGCCGCGTATGTAGCCTGAATGCAATCATTTCTTGTAGCCACAGGAAAACCATGTTTGCACTCTGGTAATGTGTTTGGGCGACCATCAAAAATAGTAACAACAAAGTTATTGGTATACCCAAATTTTGCAACAAGTTCATCTTTACTCATACCTGTGATAGCGCGTAAAAATGTTGAAGGAGAAATCTCAATTGCATCTGAGACTCTTCCACGAAGCTTAAGCTCTGTCAAAAACTTCGTTTTGTCACGACAAAAACCAATAGCCTTAAAATTGGAAGATTGAATAATAGCCTTATCAATATCATTACTTTGGTTCACTTTTCGCATTGTATGTAATCCGGATGCCTTATCATAAGAATCAAGCATCTGCATGTAATTACCACGGATCATAAACCCAAGTTCCTGATAGACTGGTAATTTCAGCAAATTTAAACTAAATGTTACTGACTCAGTCGTCTCAATATTCTGCAGTAAGCATCTTGCATACACTGGAACAAAGACAGTTCCATTGTCATCTGACAGCTTATCCTGCAGATCAATGTCCATTAACTGAAAACTGAGCTTAAGATCATCTGCAATCATTGTGGACTTGTTTTTAATTAAGTCTGGTAATTCTTTCTGTACCAAATTCGTAAAAACTTCACGTTGTTTGTCTTTCATGAAAGTGTTCCCTCCATTGATTTTAATACATCACACGAATAAATCTGTGCAAGAAACTGATTGAAAATATGTGCATCATCAGTAAGTTGATGAGTTATTGCGTATTTCCACTGGCATAATACTGTGTCCAAATCTATGTCATAATTTCCTTCTTTGCACAAATAAAGTATCTGCTGATCTACTTTCTGTTCAGCTAAATTATTGAAATGTTTAACAATTTCAGTGTTCCTTACAAATCCCAAAATATACCCCCACATTTGTATTATCTCCAGAAGCTAAAGGCACTTTTCGATCTTCGCTTAGATCATAATTTAAATCCGTTGATTCAACGCATCCAAATATCGCTGGAGAAAATTGAGCTTCAAAAGATAACAAATTAGCTTTAAATTTCTCATAATCATCAGCGCTGAATATATAATCTGGTGCACCATCAGCCTTAATGATTTTTCCATTATTAATTGTAAATGTAAACATAAACAAACCTCTCTAAAACATCATTTTCTGTGGAACTGCGCTATCAGTAGCATCAGAGTTGACAACAGCTTTGTCTGATATAACAGATTGCAAACAAGTATTTACATTTTCTGAGACACTATCTTTTACATCCTGTGAATGCCATGTAGCCGTTACTGGCTTAATTTTTGAATAATCAACCGGTGTGAATAATGTAACACCAGCACAATGCACAGCAAATTTATAATCTTTTAATTTTTCAATTTCATTAATCTTAAGTGTCATAAAATCACCTCCTCTAGGTCAACTAAACTTTTGCTTGCCTTATCTAAATAAGGGTCCACATCAAATAGCTCATAAGATAAGATTTTTTCAAAACATTCAATGTAAACATTCAATGTTTCATTCACATTGTGATCATGTACAAATGATGACAATGCTTTCTTTTTACAAGTATCAAAAATAATATCAACCAGCTCAGTCACAGTAATTAGATCAAGCTCAATACTAATTGACTCGCTCCATTTCTGTGCAGTAGAAGAATCAATAAACTGAAACCAATTTGGCACTTTAGCATACAATGAAATAAAATCATTCCAATTCAAGCTTGATCTCAAAATCTGAATTGCAATAGCCGATTGCAATGTTAGCTCAACTTGATCACTTAACAGAATTGTGCAGTCTTGCTTAATTTTCGTTGTATCATAAAATTTGCTATGAATTAATTTCATAACAAATCCTTTCAAAGCTGTAATATTTTTATCCTCTGATAAATTAAGTGCAGCTAACGCTACAATCCCGCTATTTGCCACATCCAGATTATTCAGATCATTTTCAAGAACGGAAGCAAGTTCCTTATCTTTATTAGTATCTAAAGCTTTTTTGAAATCATGTAATAACTTTCGATGCTCTAAAATGATGAAAGCCTGTTTTTCACGCAATGCATCATCTTTAGAATCTTTAACCTTTTTCAGTAAGGTAGGCATATTTATCTGTTGCCCGCCTAACTCTAAAGCAACATCGGTAAATGAAGTTAATGACATTGAATCAATCAATTATGATTCCCTCTCTTCTCAATTCTTCTAATCGCTCTCCATGTATCAGAATATTGACAGCTCCGGCATTTTTTTCAAAATAAACCTCTTTTCCTTCGTACAACTCATTATCAATTAAAATGCGTGGATTGAAGGAATTAATATACTCAGCCTTGCAATCGTCATCAGTTGTAATTGGATCAATGCGGATTCGTACGGATTTAAACACACGCTTTTGCTCTGTTTTAATATCAGTTATTATTCCTTTGTATACCTTGAAAGCCCAGTAACCAAATTTTAAAGCAAGCTGTCTGTTTGAGTACTGATCATGTTGAACGCCAACCCAGGTTAAATCATTTACTTCAATAGCACACCCATCTGATGGCATATCCTTTCCAGCACGTGCAATAGGTGCCATAACATGCAAAGGAAGCCAATCCTTGAATTCTTCAAAGGTATCTGGAATCTCTGTCCATGAATGCAATTCATGCGGTACAGTTTCAAATCCTTCCATGGCTAAATGATTAAACATCTTTTGCAATGTATTCTCTAAACCTTCAGCAGCAAAAACAGCGGTATGAAGATACTTATAGTCTTCTTTAGTATGCTCAGTTCTAAGCATACTAATGGCTGACGATTTACTAGTTTTGTACCTGTTAACATCATATTTATCACGCAAATACTGAAGCTTGTCCTTATCAACATAACTTTCTCCAGTAATACGTAACTTTTCAATATCATTATAATTAGAAATTGATCTTGGCATAATTTTTGATGAACCAGTCATATAATCCAAACTGTTAGCAGCACCTCTGCCACGACTAAGTGAAATTAAAAGATCTCCTTTGTAGTAAAGCATCTTTGTATTCACACCATCTGTTTTCAATGATGCCATAAAATCAAGTTTATTGCTTCTAAGCATCTGAAAGTAAGGCCACGCATCCTCTATTTTTGTAACAGAGCTCATACTTAAGCTCTTATCGTCGTTTAGTGCTGTAACCATATCATCGTAATCATCTGAAGAATTAAATGTTACAGGCGTAATACCAAAAGAATGCAATAAATTGTATGGCACTGGATCATCATCATAAGTTTGTGTTGCATACATTGAACCTGGAAAATTCTCGCGAAAAGCAGATTCAAATGCATCATAATCTTTGTCAGTCACAACCGGATCCCCAATACGATATGCATACCGTATCAAAGCGAATGCATCTTCAAAGTGATGCGCATCTAATAAACTTTTTACTGCACTGGATAAATCTGCCATCGTGTTTCCTCCGATAAATTAATGTAATTGTTTAAATGTAAGCGTGTAACTATATTCAAAATAAACTCTGCATGCTCTGCAGAGTTTGGTATAATCTGTGTTATGTTAAGTGGTTGTAATACTAAATTTAGTACTGTGTCATCATGCCTGTAAGTAATCACATACTGAAGCATTGGGCGTAAGCAAGCAATACAATTAAGAACATGATAAGTTTCAGTATCACAACCGGTTAAATCTATTCGAGATAATTGATCGGCTAAAAAGGCTTCGATCTTTTTTGCATAATTTAAATCCCACTTATCAATAACCCAATCTTCTTTGGTTGGGAATTGCTTTAAATTTGAAGTTAGTGGACTTAAGGATTTGTCAGAGCTACCAATAGCAATTACATCCTTAGAAAAAATCTGTGATTCATTACAAATTACAAGTAATGAATAAAAATGAGAATCAGTTCCCATCCAATCAATGAAATAATAATCAAGTGCCCCTGATATTAGTTTCTTACGAAGAATTATTAAAACTCCGAATGATCTAACGAATTCAAAAATAATATCTTTCATATTTCTCGACCCAAAAGGTACATAATGTTTTACCATCATGTACCTTACTTAATTAATTTTCAGTAACATTTTCAACAGAATTAGACTCATATTGATTATCATGCTGAGTATCCTGCTGAGTATCTTGTGAATTTTGATCGCTCTGATCTTCTGAATCATCCTGAGATTGTGATGAATTAGTGTCAGATGATGTATCTTCAGGTTTATGTGTAGGCTTCGTAGTAGGTTTATGTGTAGGTTTCACAGGCTTTGTTGAAGGTTTTGTTGAAGGTTTTTGTGTAGGTGTACTTGGAGTTTGTGAAGGTTTCGGCACAGGTTTACTATAGGAATTTTGCCTAGAACTAGAATTATTAATACTAGTACCTGAAGAATTATCTGTATTTTGTGATTGCACTGAATCATTCGTAACTTGCGCATCACTTTTAACCTTCTTTTGTTGCACTTTTACTTTCTTATAAAGTTTTTTAACTTCCTTACCGTTACACAAATTATTCTGAATATCCCGCCACACATACTTTGGATAAGATGCACCCCATAAACCATCTGTAGGCTTATTGTCATCTCGACCGACATAAACAGCAACTGAATAATAAGGTGTAACACCACAAAACCAAGCGAAATGCTGATTATTAGTTGTTCCTGTTTTACAAGCAATTGGCATCTTCTTATTATCTGGTAATTTTAAACCTGCTGCTGTACCTGTGTTTGCAACCCCAGTTAAAATATCGAGCATCTGATTTACAGCATCACTGGAATAAACTCTTGATGGTGCTTCCTTTTCATAAACACTCTTACCAGAACTATCTTGAATATCCTTTATGCAATCAGGTTCCCTAAAGAAACCATCATATGCCAATGTTGCGTAACCTGAAGCCATCTGCACAGTAGTCACACCATAATACAAACCACCTAATGCAGCCGGCTTATAATAATCATTTGGCGTAATTTTATTAAAATGCATTGATTGCGCAAAACTTAAACCAACTCTTGGTGTAATCTTGCTAAAGAGCCTCCATGCCACAACATTCTTAGATTTCTCAACAGCTTTACGTAAAGTGATCTTACCAGCGTAAGAACTATCTGAATTCTTTGGACCATCTTTTATTGGGGAGTCATCAACAATGCTATCTGGAGTGTAACCTTTCTGCAAAGCTGGTGTGTACACTATTAAAGGTTTTATAGTACTTCCAGGCTGTTGATATGCCTGGAAAGCTCTGTTCAAAGAGTAATAGGAGCTATTCTGTGATCTTCCTCCAACACAAGCAATCACTTTACCTGTAGAATTATCAATCACAGTTGCAGCGCCTTGCATATTGTAAATGCCATTTTTATCCTTTGATTTAAAATCTTTTAACTCTTTATCAAGTGCTTTCTGTGCACTATTCTGAACTGACAAGTCTAAAGTTGTATAAACACTAAATCCGCCAGTATACAACAAATGCTCAGCATCCTTATAGGCATCAGCATATTCTTCCTGATAATCATCATAATCAGGTTGTGAATCAAAATTATACCTAAAATGGAATCCAGCACTTTTCATAAGACTCTCAGTAGCACACTTAACCGCAAAAGAACTTTCATAGTTATAGAAATCACTTGCTTCAGGAACCAATGTGACTTTTACATTTACAGCCTTCAAATACTCAGCTCGTTTCAAATACCCCTGATCATACATTTCTTTCAAAATAATGTTTCTACGTTTGATAGTATGGTCCATATTGGTTCTTGGATTATAATACGTTGGGTTATTAGGAATTGCACATAAAAAAGCAATCTCAGTTTCAGACAATTCATCAACTGATTTTCCAAAATATCCATAGGATGCAGCGCCAATACCATAATAATTATTTGCGAAATTGATGTTATTAATATAATACTCAAGAATCTGCTTCTTTGAGTACTTCCGCTCCAAAAACAGCGCAGTCAAAATCTCTTTGAACTTACGTGTATACGATTTATCAAAGCCAATGTTTTCAGAGAAAACATTTCGAACTAATTGTTGCGTGATTGTACTACCACCACGTGTAATACTACCGCCCTTTAAGCGTAACAAAGCGGCTTTAACTGTTGAGCCCCAATCAACACCATGATGCTGATAAAATCTCTTGTCCTCAATTGCAACAAAAGCATGCATAACATCTTTGGGTAATTGATCATAAGTCACATAGGTACTGTCAGCACTTAAGCGTAATTTTGTAATTTCAGTACCATCAGATGCATAAATATGGCTTGTGTTATCTGGATAAAAAGTAGAAGCCGATGAACCTCGAACTAATTCATCGGCTTCTGAAACATACTGTTTAAACACTGGTGTAAACTTGTATGCAAGAACTCCAATAGCACAGATAGCAGCAACCAAGGCAATAATCATAATAACTCGAAATACCTTGAAAACTGTTCGAAAAAATTTTGCTAAATACATTCTTAGCATAGTCACCCCTAGATTCTAAAAATCTTCAAACGAATTAATGGCTGGTTCTTTGCAATGTAAGAAGAAAGTCCAATACTTCTTATTACAAATTTCAATGAGTACTGGGCTTCCAGTCTGCTAACATCCAAAGAAGAAATTACCTTCAGACCGAATTTACTTTCAATGTTCTCAACAGGAATGATCTTGATACCAAAACCATTTGGAAGTTTAATACCAACACCTGTATCAACAGTCAGCTCTTCGTCTTCTTTGAGCTGTACCTCAAACCGAATATCCCATGGAAGCGGTTTTCCGTCTTTGTAGATATGGCTGTTATACAACTCAATCAAACCTTTATTATTAATAGGAGCCTTTACATTTGGACTCTCAACAGTTAATTCAATACCATCTTTACTTTCCTCTGGTGTAAGTTCCTCAGGCAGTAAATGTGTTGCTTTCTCTAAATGTGGTCTACTTGCAAACTGCAAGCCTGAATTGTCAAAATGCTCTGAACCAGTGACAAAAGTGTCCTTAGGTTCCTCTGGTTCCTCAACTGACTTCTCAGCTGGCTCTTCTGTAAACTCTTCTGTATACCCATCAGCTGACTTCTCAGCTGACTCTTCCGTAGGCTCTTCAGCTGGCTCTTCAGTTGACTCTTCTGCCGGTTCTTCTACAGGCTCGTTTGCAGTATCTTCTTTTCCAATTGGTTCCAAATCTTCAGAAACCTGCTCTGGCTCTTCCTTCGGTACATCAGGCTTTTCCTCTTTAACTGCCTGCATACCAATTGCAGTCGCATCTGAATCTGGCATTATCTCTTTAGTTGCTTTAAAAAGCATATCCTGATAGTTGTTTTCGTTGACAGATGGATCCGCAAATAGATCATCAATACTAGGTGTTTCTATGCCCTGAACATCAGCACCAATAAACTGCATACCGCTGGTTGTATCATCCTTCTTAACCTCAGCCACAGATTCCTGCACAAGTTTCTTTCGCATGCGTGTACTCTTAATTGGTTCTTCGGAATCCATCTTAATTTCTGGTTTCTTCTCAGTAGAAGTAACCTCGCTACTTCTATGAACTTCTTCAGCTGCAGCTTCTTCCTTGATGAAATCGTCACCAGTATCTGAGAGAGCTTTATCGAATGATTTTAAAAACTCTTTATCAGCTAGCGTAGCACCAGTAGCCTGCAATAATTCATCATCTGTTAATTCTGCAGAATCATTCTTTTTTTGCTTTAATTCTGCCTTACTTGGTTTATTTGCTTTTTGTACCGGTTTCTTGATAGATTTCTTTTTTGAGCCTTTAATTCCAGGCTGTTTTGTGTTATTCTGCTTCTTCTTAGTAGCAAAATCATCTTCATGATCAGGTGTGCCTTTTTTCTTTTTAGGCCAAAGTAAAATTGCAAGAACTGCAACAACTACAATTGCTATAAAAATAATATAATCCATTTTTAAATATAGGAATAATCCTATCTCCTTTCATTTACTTATTTAGACTGAACAAGATAAAGAACAGCTAAAAGTCGACCAGTTATCTCTGCAGCTGCTTCCTCTGTAGCGCAAACAACAGATAATGATGTTACCAGTTTATCCTTTGTGACAAAAGCAATAATGCCAGATGAGTGACTATTATACTCATTACACCTTGTAATGAAATCCATTGCATTATTGCAGAATTTAATAACCCTAAATGTTAACAAATCAGCTGTATCAGCCTTAGACACAGACACTGTAATAGTTTCTGCGTCAATCGTTTCATTGAAAATAACTGTTTTAAAGCCATCTGCATCTTTCACAATTGCATCTTGTTTAGCAAGTAGCTGTGAAAAATAATCATTCTTCATTATTTGAATCCTCCTGATCTTTAAAGAAATCATCTAACTCTTGCACAACCTTATTAGCAGTATCATCTGGAAGATCACGTTTATCGCAATCCAATACTCTGTCAGCGTTTGGATCACCACCCATAAGATAGGTGACTTTTCTGCCAAGTGTACTTTTCTTGACATCATTGAGTTTGGCTGTTGCTGAATCCTGTATGTTGTCTAATATTTCTGTTAGACTATCGGCAGTTTCGGTTACTTTTTCTTTAAATGTACTAAGTGCTCGTTTAATATTCATCTGATTACTCTCCCTGTATTTCGCTAAATCCTTCATACAGGATAAGGGCATCAAAATAATCAGTTGTACAGACACTTTTACAAATATGAACTATGCCATTCACGCTCTCACCATCTTCATTAAGTAAAGATGTAACTTTTGAGTTGAGCCACACATCTAAGTTCTGATCATACGAGTATGACTGTATTAAATACATGTGATCATCAATAAGTGAAAGTACAGTCTTTCGAAAAGGTTTAATATCTGCATCAACTTTTTTGTACTGTATCTGTGAAATTTTTCTCATAAATCCTCCTAACATAACCCTAAGTAAGCCGCATACCCTATGCAAACAAGATAAGATGCCATTCGAGTACACAATGCGGCTAATCCATTAGCTTTACATAAATTTAAGCACCAGCGATTAGGCATGGGGTAAAGAAGCTGCTCACCTTTCTTATTAACCGTATCAATAAGAAGATGTGAAGCATAACCAATGCAGAAAGCTAGAGCTAGGTTTTTAAAAATTAAGTAAGCACTAAAGGATGCTATAAGTAACGCCAGCACAGAATGTGTAAAACCTCTGTGCGGCTGTGTACCTCCAAAAATGCTAAACCCGATTAAAATAGCTAAGCCAAGCAAATTAACAGCTATTCCGGAACCATCAATACTCTCAATGACCGTACTTCCAGTTAAAGCTGCTTGACCTATAAAGAAACATACGATAAAAATAAAAGCTGCAGTTATTTTATGTATAATTGGTGCAACTTTTCCTCCAGTATCAATATCTGGAAGAATACCGGCAAATGCCCCAACTGCAGCTGTTGCAATTAAAGTTGTTGGCTCTGCTGGCCGAATTACAACTAAAGCTGTTGCAGCTCCTAGAGCTGCATGAGTCTGTCCATCCATTTAAACCTCCTGTGTAATACAATTTATTTTTGCAAGAGCAAGTAAAGTGTCATGTATATTCTGCGTATTAAACTCGAGTCCTGACTCAAACAAATGCGCAATAGTAGCATTTGTTAAGTCTAATGCAAAATGCTTATTGTATGATTCAGCAACCCAGTACACTTTACAGAAGTAAGAAAAAGGAATTGCCTTATTATTAAAAGCCTTATAATAATCAAACAATTTTGATATCTCAGACTCTTTAGTTGTATGCGTTACAGGAACTTCCTTGATTACTTCTTTGACTACAGGTACCTCTTTAACAACCGGAACTTCTTTAATTAACTCCTTAACAACCGGAACTTTCACATACACAAATACAGGCTCAACACTTTTATGTGTTTCAGGAACACCAGCTTCATCTGCACTTGAAGTAATTGCATTTGTTTTTGATACAGCTAAATCACAGGATTTAGCCGACACC